>Ga0307517_10000088_pt1 | contig 129902 bp, 100 predicted proteins | sample 23_EM_MG_FD_194515 | JGI IMG/M metagenome (GOLD analysis project Ga0307517, IMG submission 194515) | Populus trichocarpa ectomycorrhiza microbial communities from riparian zone in the Pacific Northwest, United States - 23_EM | ecosystem: Host-associated > Plants > Roots > Unclassified... | reverse complement strand
CCCCTTAAAAATTTTTTTATTTTAAAATATAAATTTTTAAAATTTTTACAAAAAACCCCCCCCCCCCCCCCCCCCCCCCCCAAAAAAAAAAACAAGAAAAAAAACAAGAACGGAGATATCTGCCAAACAGCCGAGCGTCCGAATGCTATGAGATGCTCTCTTCCGTTCCAAGCCTCCATCCGTTGTGTAAGTGGGGGGGAAGGGGGCAGGGAGGCTATTTGCATACCAAAAAAAGGGGGGGGGGGAAGGAAAAGTTGCTACCGCTCGAGGTCTTGTATGATACCCCGATCGGTCAAAGGAATCATTGGGCATCACTCGTACCCTCCTTCCCTCCCTCTACATTAAGCTAGTGGGGAAAAAATAATCTTAAAGCATCCATGTTCTTAGTGGAATCTAGTTAAGATACAATTCTATCCCCTTGTTATAATCCCTTCATTAAGCCTATTAAACTCCACTGGCTCAAAAGACAGGGTTCCGGGTGTTAATTGTCTCATCTGGTAAACCATCATCCGGTACTAGCTTCGGGGTGCCCAAGCAGGGAGGAACATTCAAGCTGAGGAACTAATCACATAAAGTATCCAGTAAAAAACGGCTCATTGTATTATCGAATGGGCAGCTACATATGAAATCCTCTCTTCTCTCGATAGCCAGCTGGGAACACTTAGCATAGCATTCGAGTGACTATTGGTGACAGCAGTCTTACCCGCCCACCCGAATAACACGCGTATAATCCAGAGTAGGACTCTACCGCATCGTGCTAGAGCAGGTGCTGGTTCGCCCCTAAGACATATTGAGAATGACTAATATCATCAATCCGGCATTCGAATAGGATTTCTTAGCTCCCTTGCGCTCTTTCTGATAAATTACCTAACAATAACCTACAGTACGATGAGGGGGAATCGAACTGCAACACCTAGACTCCTATGATACTAACTAATTTCCCAGGGTGTTAATTGGTTCTGAATACATCTTAGCGACTGACCACTCCAGTTATGTATTCCACTTAACCCTACGATGGAACAAATACTCATCTAGCTTGTGGGTAGGTAGATTTAATTATTTTTCTCGGCAAAGAGAGAGTTGATGGGCAACCCTCCATGTTTACGACTCACAGATTCTATTACACTGGCACACACATTCACAAGAGAAGATAAACTATTTACGTTGACCATTGGCTGGTACTAATAGGATCCCTTTGCGTTTAATGGGATCATCTTAGCTAGGATAGCAGTGACGAAAAAAAGGTAGTAGAGATAGCTGTGAGGGAGGAGAAGAGAACCGACACTCCCCATCGGTAAGTATATCACACTAGGGTATTGCAATATCCCTAAGTCATGATAATCCGGTTCAGGGCTTTGTACCTGGCCCTAGTGTCAAGCGCCCCGAGTGAGCAGCAATGCTCTACTGTGCAATTCTTGAGATCGGGTGACAATTCATAACTCCAAATTTGTAATTGAAGCTCAATCGTAAGAGGAGACCCCCAACTACAGTCTATACAAACAGCAAGGGGGCAAGAACGACTACCCAATTAGTGAACGCGACCTAAGGATAGAAAAATGTAGGAAGGAAAAAAGGCGTCGCAATTATAAAAATTGGTTTATCACACCCCTACTTTCTACCATGCGCAACCAGAAAGGGAGAAAAAAGACCACCCAGCTTACAACAACTCCATAGCAAAGCCTGCTTTACCCCATATACCATTTCAACCTCTTCTTAAATCCTTGAGGAAAGAGGTTAATATCCTCAGTGTTACTTGCGCCATGTGGTCCATTAACTATGTCATGTTAGCCTCTCTCTTTAAAAAAACGGCGATCATGTATCCCTACCCATTCCAATCACGAATCCTGACTGCTTGGTGATGCAAGGGCTACCACAGAAATTCTGCGGAAAGAGGCAATTCGCCTTGAGGACGCCGTTCGTATGGTGGCTTTCCTCAATAAATTGACGGACCTGATTAACAGAGCACACGGTCCGAATACGTGTATCCTTGCCACTCTACCCTGATATTATTATCTGAAATACTTTTTGGAGGGGGAGGTATTCATACATTAAATCTCAGGTAGCTAGTCCTGTGTGTGAACTCATTGGGTTCTCTCTCCTCTTGCGGCTTAGGGCGTGCATGTATATAGCCAACTGCGGCAATGTTATCATCCGAATAGATTTGATTTCTATAGGCAGGTAGGAGCTCATGATATTCAACAAGGTTCTTTATTCCAACGTGTTCATGGCGGTACTGCTGGCCTGGGCTAACAGGGGGTGGTTGGAATATTGCGAGGTTGGACTCAGTATCCCAAGCTTTCAAACTAACAGGTACTCGATCTTCGAGCATTCCAGTATTACTAGGGGAAACAAAGTATGTTGAAGTTTCAGGAGCCATATCAGGGTTGTAGTCTATTACATGTCCACCCGCTAATCGGTCACGAAAACGAAGCGAGGTTATAAATAAGGTTGGCTCTACCCAAAACCCGCTATTAGAAGTGCCTGTGAGGGTATCGAAGAAAACAGCCGTGCTTCTAATCAATTTTTGAAGATTTGAACAACCCTCGAATGCATAGGTCTTAGTATCCTTCGGCAGGTACCGTATAGACCCTGTATTAGTGATAGGAAAGTGCTTGCTCCATGGATTCCCCCTGCTCGAATTTTCTCGAAGAAGAGCCTTAACCTCTGTGGACAAAAAATCTAATTCCTCTTGTATGGCATCAGGAGAAGTCGGCGAAGACAGTAAGGTAGTGAGGATTGGATTCTCAGCACCCGTGTCAGGACCGGCAACCAACGGGCTCCCCCTGATCCTCGGGTTGTCCGGCTCGTTCAAGATTCCCCCTACCCCCCTTCTCAGGTTGGCCTGCTCCTCAGTTTTGTCAAGGAAATTTGGTACGAATTCTCCCACCACTAACTTATCATTCCTCGAACTAGTAAATTTCTTAGTGTTAGGTAAGCTACCTTTCCCTAGAGAGAGTGGATGTGACAACGCTGGAAGCCAGGGGGTAGGGCTGAGGCAATCCGGCTCTCCGGGCTCGAGATGATTATGGGCTTTGACAGAAGCCCTATGCGACATAGTAATATTCCCCCCAACCTGGGAAAAACGGAGGCCCAAGTCCTGCTTGGAGGTTGGATGGGCGGTAGACTTTTCCTGCTCTTCGGAGGGGCTATGAAGATGTCAGTCTTGTTGAAACAAGGAAATAAATTATGGGCCATACTCATCAAGCTCCATGAATGTATATAGTTTAGCTAACCCGCCTCTCGTTGGAGGCTTTGGATTCTTCACATTCTCCCAATAATCTGTTTGTAGTAGTGTTGAGGAGTCGGGAAGCCTAAGACTTGGTCCAAAATTTGAATGATGTCCACTTGGGATGGGACTAACGTTACAAGCTAGATCTTGTCTAGCGCTGCCGCTGGGCTCCAGAGCTGAGGGGCGCCGAATATATCTTGGCTCCCAATTGTTCCGACGGCTATTAGTGATGAGCCCTCTAAGGTCAGTTAGAGGTCTAGGGGGCCAAGAACAAGGACTTTCAATGGCGGTAGAGTTTGGAGAGCCATAACCTTCAAGAAATCGCGGCTTAGTCTTCAAATAATACAAGACAAGTTGGAAGCAATGGTTGCGAAGGCATTACTAACTTTCGAATCCACTCCCCGTGCTTCCTAGTACCTCGCAATCCTTACGAAGTATGGCATCGAACTGCTGTTCCCGTTTCATTGAGCGCAACTCATTAAATGGGGAGCCCTTGATATGGACAAGATTGTCTGGGCGGTAGGCTAGTTAGACATAAGCTGAAAACAACGAGTGACAGAAAATGATTATAACGGTGTCTTACCCCCGATCAAGGAGTTATATGAGTCTCCTTCAAGTGAAAAAGGAAAGACATCGCCACCCGGGCTCTCTGGACTCTCTAAAATGCGTTTTCCCTTAGGAATATCCCTCGGAGCCTGAGAAGGCTCATTATTAAAATGCGATATGGAGCGGGCAATTAAACGTCCGGGTGTGTGTCCAGGTGTGCGTCTAGGTGGGATGGGGAATGGACCCTTCTTGCCTTCAAGAATAGACGAAAGATATCCTGGGCTTGGGGATCCGATGTTCCTACAGGACTTACTCCCCTGGCCACTGAGTGTAGGTGAATTAGGAAGTGTTTCGATCGGATTTCCGGACTGATCGAGGCTGTCCCTTCTGACTGCAGAGGGTTAACTTAAGCTTCAGGCCGGAGTTTAGATCTCAAAGGGCGGGCTAGACCCTTACTTTCACATGGACTGCCTTCTTTCCAGCCGCCTTGAGTAAGGAAAGCAGCCGAGTTTTAGCTATAATTATTAAAAATAAAATAAAATAAAATCGGAGCGACCTACCTGAGAATCCCCGAGATCCCAGAAATGCATTTTTCGAATGAGAGAAATGAGGGCCCTCATTCCGAATCCGTGGGGCTGGGGGCGGGCTCGAAAATCCCTGATCGAAAGTAGAAGATAGTTGACGGCCTTTCTTTGCCTTACCAGCCTCTGGAAAAAGCAAATAATCTTCATCCTGGGCTCGGTATTGATTGCCAGAATTGCCCCTGTATCTCTCCACCGAGGAATTGAGAATGGATTCCATCCCGATGGAGGGCGCTTTGACCAGAGGTATAAGTGAGGAACAGTGTAAGAAGAAAAGGGAGGGAAAGAGAAGGAAGGAAGGAAGGAGAAGGAAGGGTGTGGTAGGTCTAAAGGGAAAGCAAATGATTATATCATAAATTGGATGAAGGGGGAGAAGATAGAATGGGTGAATGTTAGAGGGCAAAGGGATCGGAGGTTTTAGAAAGTGAGGGTGCGGGAGGGTGTGGGCCCATGGGTAGATGTGAAGTTCACTTAAACTGGTGATGCAGGACACGCAAGCCTTCCACGATATGGTATACAAGGCCCAGATCAAAAACTGCAAATGGTACGGGACGCAGCCGTTGTTCTCTATACTTTTCGTAGGCAGGATTCCGCAGGGGTGCTGACAAGAATAACGATGATAATAGTAGTAATAATAATACTCTACAAAAGTCATTTGATCAGACAAGGATAAAGTATTATCAATTAACGGACAGTGACATAAAACAGACAAGAGCAGAAAGGACTTTACAGTACAATCAATCAGATACTAGATATAGCTGGTGTTCGCAACGAGGACCTCACCCTCCATATTTCTCAAAATTTCAGCCAAATGCTTTTCCTTCTGATATGGTATCATAATACCCGAAAAATGCTAAAGATGTCAAAGAGTAAAAGCACCTAATCTCTCCCCTTGAATAGCCGGAGGATAGCACAAATAGCCACTTCCATCTCCTTACCAGGTTCGCAGAGCACCAGCTTCAGAGCCGCTTCTCACTGAGGCTTCGAAAAGTGGCTTTCTCGTAGCCTCTCTCCAAACCTTAGTAATCCAACAAGCAGTGATAAAATCCCTCCACTCCTCCCCAGACATGATCCCCTGCCCATGAAAATCATCCTCAAAAATCTCGATACAGCGCCCATTCTCACCATACTCCCCTTGCCTCGGAGGCCTCTCTTTGGCAACTACCTTCTGTATCGGTTCAATCAACTTCCAAACACCATGCTCCGAGCCGCCCTCATCAATCTGCATCCTCACAAAAATCTCGACTTTGGCCCCAGGAGCTTGAGTTTTATACTCAACATTCCAAACGCCGCCGGATATCCACCCGCTGACGAAAGACATCAGACCGAACCCATAGGCCCCGACACCTTTGCCGTAGCGAAAGCACTGAAGATGGTAATCAGAACCAACAGGCGCCTTCGTGATCTCGTACAAAATATGGTCTTTGTCAATCATGCTTGTGCGGGAAGAACGAGCCAATTCACGGTGGGACATGACCTCGGGGGTTCCCTCCGGTGCAGCATAAGCATTCAAGTGAATCTTCATACCCCCAGAGGAGATGGATTGAGGAAGACGGTATATCGGATATGATGGGCCAGTTTGCAGAACTGCCGGCGGGGGCTGGTGTTGAGGAACGACATTTCCCTTATGTGCTTGATCGGGAGCTGCGATGTCGATCCTGACAGATCCATCAGAGAATGGAGTCGTCGTGGTTGGATAGATGATTGAGAGGGAAATTTCTAGAGCGAGCGGAGACATCTTGGCTATTTTGGCGGCGGTGATAGAGATGGGATAATGGGTAGTCGGAGCAATTTCTCCTCTCTAATAACCCGTATCGATTCGTTGGAGAGATGTTGAAACGTCACCCCGACAAATAGGGAAAAAGCTTATGTATAATACCGAGGAGCCGCATGGGCCTTGTCGCTTACTATCAGATCTAGGGCATCTGCATGCTCATCGGGCTATAACTTACGATACAAACCGTAATACTGGGCACGGCAAACTGATACTACAAAGAATGCAGAGCACAGGACACCCATAGTCAATCGCCCTCAGACACTGGATATCTGACTCCCGAGATTACCAAGGCTCGCGCGCTACACAATCAATGAACCCCATCACTTCCGACAGTCAATTGCTCATCCCTAAATTCGAACTATTAATTTTGCTCGGCGAGTATGGCAATATCGCTTGGGTAGGTTGAAAATCGGATGTCTGCGGGAGGAATAGTGTCCATGCCCAGTACTTACTATCGATATACGTGCATCGGGCCACCCTACTAAACAGACAATTCCGTATTTAGCCATCCGAGACAAAATCACGATCTTATACCTATCCGCCGGCATCAACCTCACTCACGCCAAGGCCATGTCCAATCTTAGTGGTGGGGGATCCCGGACAGACGCCCTATCCTACGCCATGGCTGAATCACAGACACCAATTCCTTTGGTATGGTAATGTAGGCAGCGAGATCGGATAGAGGGGAAAGATCTCTGAGCGGTCTCAGGTATAGAAGTTAGTGATGGGTTGGACAAGGGTTTTAGTTGAATACCGTCAGAGGCAAAGAATGATTTAATCTAGCAGGAGCGCTGCCAGGAAGCCTTGGTAATTTGAACCCGTGTCTGACCCATCACTAACCTTCGCACCGGAGTACGGGTGTCTTTTTTGGACAGGCAGTTTTGCACAGCGCGCTGTCGCACTGCACAGTTATCTCGACCATTATGCTAGCTCCCCCCAGATAGGGTGATGACCCGGGACAATGTGCGAGTACCACGAGTCCCATTTAACCATGTTAGAGGAAAGAGAACAAGCGTCAGCCATTCCAAGTGCCTACCACCGATAATCACAAATCCAACCCCCGACCTGCGACGACTAAAAAAAAAAGACCCTCCAATTTCATCTATGCATCCTGGGTTTTGCCCCACACAGAGACCCCATAGCCGTCAGGATCTAAGACCGCACCAAACCAGACTTCCTCTACTGGGTACTACCGTACTGTGCCAGAAGGGCCGAAATTGGCAATCGTGGCCATTCTAGCTCCACCCGCTCCGATGCCAATAGCGCCGATCCCAACACAAGACAGCGGCGCAACAACGGACCAAAGGTCCTAATCCCGCTAAACAACCGGCAAATGCTTAACAGACTGAGTCTGTCGATTAGCTTACCGGTACACGCTAGGGCAGATACTCTCTATCCACGAGCTAATAATATAGTAAAGAAATAGGATCTAGCTACCGCATGATAAGAGAGAGTATCAGGTAGGTAAATTCTAGAGCATGCCTGCGGCGCAAAAATTTTCGTACCCTATGGACGTTAAAAAAAAAGGACTCAATGAGAAGGACCTTGAGGGCTCTCGGGGAACGCAGCATGATAAACATCATGCACGAAATGGTTGTTTCAGAGGTTATAGATATTGATAAAGCCCCAGGTGTTCGCATTTAATTGTCGTCACAATTGTGTTCGTCCGGGCCTCATCCGCAGGACCTACAGGCCGACAGGGCAGCAGGTGACCAGGCGGAGGCCCACCGATAAAAGCTATAGAGAGCACGACACTGTACGTATACAGCGCCTCCATTGAGAAACTATAGACAAAGCTGGATTCCCGTCCCGCAAGAGAGGCGGGGCCCTCAAAACTTCTTAACGGACGAGTGGAAAAGGCCATCATAGCAGGAAAATAGAGGTCACCAGGACAGGGCTCCAAGCTCAAGTGCTCGGTCACGGAATCCCGATGAGGGGGAGATGGGCAATTAGGGGAGGTGGTGCAGTAGAAACGAGATCGGAGGATCCAGAGGGTTAAAGTGATATGCCCGCCGAGCCCTAAAAAAGAAAAAGAAAAAGGTCAATATTTGATCAAAGTGTAGCGGCCGATAATCGAATTGAGGCTATATAGTCCTTCGCCGAACTGTTCACGAATTGATTGCACTACCAACATAAGCAGGGGGGGGAGTGGTAGAGGTATCCCGAATATGCAAGAACCCGCCAGCCCCTCTAAAGGAATAAAATCATGGATGAGCTGTGAGTTGGATTCTCTTTCCATATCGGTCAATTGGTCGGTTTAGGATGGGTAAAGGAAACCGGATTTAAATGGTCGGCAGACTAACCTCACCCACCGTGATTTAGCAAGGAGCCGTATCATAGTACTCGGGGATGTGCATGGGTGATCGGACGGATAGGGTTAGAAAATGTATGCCGATACATACATTTTCTAACCCCTGTCCGTCCGATCACCCATGTACACCCCCGAGTATATACCGGTAGTGGGGAACGGAGGAGAAAGAGGAGAAAGGAAGATCGACGCACTTTCCCAGGCGAGAAGTATCCGAAAATAGGGGGGTGCCCTGTTGCCCGTTGCAGGGAAGGCGAAACGTGCGAGGAGGCCCATGTGCTTGGATCAAAAGGGACTCAGGCTTCTTCGAGAGATCCTGAACTAGATCCACCAAAAAGCCATGATGTTGCTGAACATTTATGTGGAAAAAAAAAACTTCTAAGCTGCAATATTGACATCAAGCCAATTGTTTATTTAGGTCCAGAAACTCTCTTATAAATAGTGAATTCTTATCAAGGCACTATAACTTCAGATATTTAGATAATATCATATAAGCAGATAATATTATTGTATAACCTAGTATAGTACCGGTATGATACTAAGGGAAAATATACCCTTTTACTATTTAAAAGGAATGGTACCAAATCCGATTACCTTTCTTGATTCACTGACTATAGAGAGAGAGAGAGGAAGTTATGGCAAATAATAGAGGCCATACACAGCAGCAGATTAGTATTTTCTTATTTTATTTATTTTTATCTCTAGATATTTACTATTTATCTCCATCTTTTTTCATTCCAATTATCTTACAAACTTCTCAACCTCATGCTTTCTGCAACCGATAACATGCCCTCCGTTTTACATTCCCCCTTCCTAGGACAAGTGTATCTATTGGTATCACACTGTAAAAACTAGGGTAATTGAGGGCAGTGGAGGGCACGTGTAATTTTCCTTTTAGATCAAAGTGAGAAAACACCGCTCCGAGATCCCTTAGCTCCAAGTTGAAACAAACGAAAAGCAAAAATAAAACAGGCCTTAGGAGAGACAACTCCAACGTCCGAATGAGATTCACAAATACTGTATTCTTGTTTTTACGGTACTCGTATTGCAGGGAGGAAGGAAAAAGCAACAACACTACATCTTTTAAGACAACGAGCTCATTGGGTCCTCGTGTGCTGTACCTGGATTACCGCCACCCTTTAATGTCGGGATGCCCCCAGCCAGGAGCCGTGTACTGTATCATACATCACGATAAAGAAGCTTCCTCAACCCTTCCCACCCGCAGCCTCAAAAAACCAAATGAACTACCGTGCCACGCTGGCGAAGTCGAAGGGCTGAGAAAGAAAAAATTGCCATTTACCGAATTCCTCTTTACACCCTGACCCTGCAGGTCCGAGTAAAGCCCGTTCCGGTACATATTCCGAGCCTGATCGTGATAAGATATTTTGGCTCCCATATAAATCGTTCTGACATAAGCTTTCTCAAGCTTTTACGGTTTTTTTGGCTGCCTTGCTTCATGCTATCTATCTCACTCTCCCCAACCAGTTCACCACAACCACAATCATAAATCCTCGTGGACCACAACCGATATCCAACCCTCTAAACAAAAACCGTTCCGAAAGCAAACCTCAATCAAAATGATGATGACATCAATGCGACTAGCCAGCCACATAATGAGCTGTCGAGTTTTCGAGAAACTCTTCATCGAGACAGAAAGTCAACAAAGGCTCTCGGGTTTGCCCTTCTATGACTTCTATTATACTTCTTGAAAGCTAACCCTATGCTCCGACGAAAGACTACTGCAAACAATCAAACATATCCCCTCCAGTCTATATAATCTACAATCCTTCGCCGAGAATGTACTCCTGTCGGGTCCGAATAAACGGTCGGGAATACGTCTCCACGCCAGGCGCAGAATTTGAGAGCGCGAACGAAGCACGAGAGTGCGCAGCGGGCGTGGCATTGGACAGGCTCGTGGGTGATACCATCGGCTATTGTGAAGCTGTGTGAATTGAAGGGAAGAAGAGGAAAGCCACTTTTGCACGTTTTTGTGCGAAGCGTAGTGATGGTTATAGCGTCTATGGGGTTTTGTTTCTGGGAGTTTGCACTTTTTCTTTCTTTTTCCCCCTCATATTTAGCGGAATGGAGCGGCGTCGGAGAACTTTGGAGTATTTTATGGTACTTTTTTCCTTTTCTTCTCTTTTATACCCCTTCCCAATGTATGTATGTATGCATTATACCATATTATGCCATTTTCTGTTTTTATTGAATTAGATGTGTCGTTTAAGCTTTTTTGATAATTAATACCGGGTAGGCTACCGTATGAGATATTGGTAGTAGTGACTAGGACAGCCCAGATGTTAGAAGCTTGTCTGTGGAGTATCCTAACTTTGACCGCCATCATAAGCTTTCTAAATTAACTTGACTTGTATTATAGTAATCGAAGTGCAGCAATGATCGCCATCTCCTCGATTCCACGGCGGGCTGCTCCTGCTTCCGCTGGAAGCCACAGCACACCACGGCAACAACAACGATACAGGCACATTTCAAGCGGAGTATCTCCCAGCTAAAAATGTGGAGATCCCCGGAACTACAAAAGCTCTCGTTCATCCGATCAGACGAATGAGCCTTGAGATCAAGGCCGAGGCGAGAATAGCACACAGTAGCGCAAAGCTCGCAGCGCAAAGCTGAATTTACAGTATTCTACTGTATAATACAGGTACCGCACCTGGGTACCTGCGATGTTTGCCCTACCCTACTATTTTAGCTTGGACAAGGGTAATTTGTCCTAGGACACCAGAGCTTCCTGTCGGTATTTCGACGGAAGAAAATACTAGCAAACTAAAACAACGCGTTACTTAGAGGGGAAATCCCGACAGACAAGACAAATTCTCCTTATCCAAGTTAATACGGCATCGGGTGCTCTGTGATTTGTCTCTTGGCGTCCTTTTTATCATGACTCTGGGTTCTGGTCACGGTATTTCCTCTCAAGAGCAACAACCTAGCAGATAACACAACAACCAGGCAGTCTCCCCTATGTCTTTAGCTTGTGCTAACTCCCCTGCCTGGCCGTGCCTTGCCCCTCACCAGTAGCGGACCGGTTTCTGACGATTACACCAACGGTACCGTCTGATGAAGAAATGGGACACCAGCGAGTGCGCGATACACGGAGCACAGGTCAGCCCCGCCTTTCCGTATTAGGGCAAAAAACAGTGTAGCCTGCGCTTCAACTCCTGTATTTCCATGGGGTGAGAGCACTCACGAGCACGGAAGTCCGTAGCCTACAGAAGGAGGGAAAGACGGGCATCGAACAGCAACCAAGACCGCGTGCCCGGCAGCCGGTATTACCGCTGAAGTTCGTATAACCCACTGCCCCGTCAGGCCTCTAATATCCACATTCAGAGACAACCCTCTGGATGGAATAGTGTTTGCCTGACGTTGCATGGCTTGAGCTAGTTAGACTTGCGGCCCTTATTAACTGGTGTTTGTAATTTCGTTAACCTGCTTGGATAGGCCTATTGCAGTTTGGCTCTATTCTTTATCTGGTGGTGGACCGTGAACCCCAACCCTAGCCATGCTTTATGGTATCGGTACGGTACACAAACTTCCTAACCTGTCAAACGTCGCCAAAAACAAACTCCCTCCAGTTCTCTCCGAGCACCTTTACACACTCGTCTATTCCCATCCCCTTTATCCCCGCGATAACCCTAACAGCACCTTCCAATGCAGCGTCCATCTCTTCACCGGCAGTATGTAAATCGCTCTCCACGAGAACCCTACCTTCGGGAACTCCCTTCACAGTCTCCATAATCTTCTCCATATGCCCCTTTTCCGGCCGGGCATTTATAGTGGACGAAAAGGAGAAGAATACCTTTGATGGGTATCTTTTTTTCGGCGATGGTGGAGTGAGGTATTGCTGGAGTGTCTGGACGGGGGCTGAAAACGAGTGAAGACATATCCGTGGAGGATAGGGTTTTGGCGTATATTCCTGTTTCTTCTCCTCTTGCCGCTTCCCCACCTCCTCGCCGAACTCATCATCGCTATCCTCCGAGCTCTCAACGTCGGGCAAATACTCGTGCCCCTCAACCCCCCCTTTCACTCTCCTCCTCCGCCTCTTCATCTCCTTCCGACTCTCAACCTCAACCTCATGCCCGCGCCACAACTCACGGAAAATGTCAAACAGCGCGCCATGGCATTGGACCCCATGCACGCTAACCGCACGGTTCAGTTCCCCCGCCAGCCTCAACTGCGAGACAAAGATCTTCTTCTGGTGGTCCATTGATACGCGGTGATTTGTCAGTCTCTTCCCATCCTCGGCGTCTCCCGAGGCATACACTGCGCGGCCTTCCGCACTCATATTATCAGGGAGTGGTATTCGAAAGCTTCGGTCTATGCCTATTTCCCCGACCAATGCTTTCGGGAAGGTTTCCAGGTGGCTGCGGAGCTCGACCATGATAGAACTTAGTTTTCTGGGAGCGGGCAGGGCCGAAATAAGGTCTTCAGTTGGAGTTCCGGTTAGGACAGAGATGTAGTGCTCATTCTTATCTACTTTCCGTTCACCACTGGATCCGGTATCGTCGTAGATAAGGTAGGAAAACCAAGGGTGGTGACCAAAGCTCGGGACAACCTTCTCTGGATAATCCCTCGCGAGTGAAGCTACGAGCGGGAGGTCGGATTGGCGGGTTCCCATTATTGTTAAGGATTCAGCCTTCATGGTTGGTATTGCCCCAGCTTTGGACATAGTGTCCGTTGGGTGGCAGTGGGCGTCGTGGATTCCCAGGCCCCATGTTGATTCTGTGAAGGAGTCTTCGGAGTCCATTTTTGGTATTGGGTAGTGGAGCCCGACAAGTTGAATTAATAGGGTTGGGGTGGAATTTGTTTAAGTGTTTCTGTACGGCTCGAGCAAGAGAGAGTCATAGGCGCCGAGCTCTGCACTTCATTTTTCTCGTTGGTTATCTCGACAGGGGTTAGGTGCCCTAGCCCTAAGATGTGCTGCAGAAACTTTTGAAGAATCGGACCATGTGCTCTGTCGTCGAGAATTACCTACTCTAGACTAGGGGCTAAAAGCACAGCAAAAGGCGGGCTGCTTAGCCGCTCCGGGGGGCATAGAAAAACAAAAGCACCAAACCTTACCAGATAAGGCAACTCCAACGACATCGCACTTGGTCCAATTATTCAAGTATATCCGGCAGTAGGATACGGGTAGAAGAGAGTGAATGAAACCAGGGTTCGGGGTAGAATCATGAGGAAAGGAGGGAGAGGGGTAGGCAGATAGGCCAACATATTCTCATTTATGATAAGATAAGTATGCGCGCTAGAGAGCTTTGGGCAAGTGTTTTTGAAATTAGCAGGGCTGAGGTGCTTAAGTAAACTAAGGATAGAAAAACGGGGTTCGGGCGAAGTGGAGGGATAAGGAGTATTTGATCTGAGATGATGGCCAGAGGGGGCATACAGTCGCTGCATAAGCAACTTTTTGTAGCTATAAAGCTAATTACTTATATAGGACCTTGGGTGTCTCCGTTAGTATAAAGAAATCAGGCTCGGGTTGGATGCTCCTACATACAATCAGAATACCGGTAAAGCACTGTGCTAGAATAGCTACGATGCCGGGGAGTATGCAGACTAGAAATGAGTTGGGATGGATTTGGAGCTAGGGTTGCGTTGCAGTGAAAGTTGGATATTCGCACCCCTGGCCTGTCACTGGGCCGGTGACAGCTCCTGGTCCTCAGAGCAGATTCCTAGAGACATATAATTAATTTAGGTTTCCAGTTTTTGGAGGGGGGGGATTGCCTATAGGTGCACCTTGAGGTTGGATCTTGTTCCGGACAGTAAATGTCACTTTCCCTACTCCCACTTACTACTTTACAGGGATTTTTTGAGCGATTGCGGGGTTTCGGTGTTGCCAGGGTAACCTAAGTTAGTTCATTATAGCATATATTTAATTAGTTACGGTCGGCAAACATATTTCTAACTAAAATTGCAACCCTTCGGTTCTGCAGCCACCCCCCCGTACGGAACTGGTGTTACTCTCTCCCCTCGGTCTAGATGTAGGCTTTACCCTTTCCGGTTCTAGTCGCCCTATGGGAGTAGTTAGCCTAGAACTATTTCTGGTAATACTGCATGTGCCCGGCTCCCCCAATTAGAGTAGCGAGCTGAGACGAGTGATAATTCGTGAATAGCACACTAGCCTTCTTCGACTATCTTTTCCGTACAGCCACACCCGGCTATCCCCAATCTCGACAATTCAGATACTCTAGTACGTTTCCCCGCGTCAATCTCTGTGTTATCTCTGTGACTTCAAAAATCCCCCCCACCCCAAAATCTGACCTGTTGTCCCAGGTCCATTTGTTGTGCCGGACGAATCCTTTGGGCCTTTGGCCGGCCGGGATGGTGGTGGCGGTGGGGTACAATTACAATATCTGGCCCCCTTCGGGATTTTAGATATACAAAGCACATGCCCCCCCCCCCCTTCTCCCATTGTGTTCCTTCATATATTCCCCAACCCCTTCTACCCCCTCCCCAGTGGTGCTTCGAGAATGACTGATATGGAAAATAAACCGAGCGGGGAGCTCCATAAGGAGCAATCCCAAGCCGCAGAGCCACAGCTCAAACGCTCTCTTGGTGCGAGGCACCTGCAAATGTTGGCAATTGCGTCGAGCATTGGGACAGGTTTGTTCATCGGCAGTGGGAAAGCGTTGAGTACTGGTGGGCCATTCTCGTTGGTCTTTTCCTTCGCTTGGTTGGGCCTTGTTCTTACCACTATGATGCGTAAGTGTATCCACTTCTCATCAGCCCCCAATTTCCCTTTAGAGCGTAGTTTTAACAGGGGGCAAAAGAATGTCTTTGCGAAATGACGACCATCTACCCGGCAAGCGGTTCCTTCGTGACCTACGCTGCCCGCTACATTGACCCGGCCTGGGGCTTTGCGATTGGGATCATCTACTGGGCGTGCTGGATCGGGGCATTTGGGACGGAGGCCACCGCCGCTCGGATCTTGGTCGGCTACTGGCTCCCCGTGGGGTGGAGTGACGATCCGGCCCATGCAGCGATTCTCGTGACGGCCTTCAACGTCATTATGGTCATGATCCACGTCTGCCCGGTTCGTGTCTTTGGGGAGATCGAGTTTTGGGTTAGCAGTGTCAAGGTGGTTAGCGTTTTGGTATTCCTCGTCGTGATTTGGGTTATTATGGGGGGCGGAGGGCCGGACGGGAGGGTTCACGGGGGAGAGTATTGGGCAGAGGGTGCGGTTCTCAACGGTTTCAAAGGTATGATAGTATTATTATAACATAACATGGTAGCATGTAACCCTTACCTCATCTTTTCTCTTACCAACTGGGAACCTCATGACTAACAGTGGGGGTAAGGTCTTTCCAGCGTGTTTGTAACGGCAGCATTCGCGTGCGGTGGGACAGAAGTTGCGGGTGTTGCGGGCGGCGAGACCAGGGATCCGATGATCGCCATGCCCCGTGCTGTCCGTACATTGATGTTCCGCATCGTCTTCTTCTACGTTGTCACGCTCCTCTTCCTGACCTTTGTCGTGTCGGCGAAGAATCCGGCTTTGCTGGGATCCGAATCTGGCAGCGCCGTCGAGGCCAGCCCGTTCGTTATCGCAATCAAGGAGGCCGGAATTGGCGTTCTTCCGGATGTGCTAAATGTCATTGTCCTTCTGTGTGTTTGCAGTGTTGGTAGCGTGAGCATCTACACTGGGTCCAGAGTTCTCTATAACATGACCGAGATAGATCTTATCTCTTCTCGCTGGGGATTCGGTAAAGTGGACGAACGTGGCAGACCGTACGACATCCCCTCCCTTCCCTAATAATAATAATAATAATAATAATAGTCGCTATATAACTTGATGACAAATGTCCATGCAGCCAAGATGAGAGTGACAACTGATGATTGTACTGTTAGGACCCGAGCAATCCTTGCAACCTCCTTTGTTGCAGTCAGCCTATCCTACATGAACTGCTCCGCCTCTGCGGCGACGGCATTCACCTGGTTCACCTCGCTCTCGGGGATAGCGTTTCTGACCTGCTGGCCCACAATCATCGCCAGTAATTGGCGTTGGCGCGCCGGTATCAAGGCTCAGGGACTGAATCTCCTCGACCTCAAGTACACATACAAGGCCTCATTCAGGCCCTGGCTCCCGGCGCTTGGTTTCGCTTCGTTGCTCTTCATGCTCGCTTGCCACATCTACGTTAGCGCTTCGCCGGTCACGGGACGTGCGGATGCGGAGCACTGGTTCCAGAGTTGCATTGGGATCCCGCTGATGGTTGTCCTGTTTGCTGGGTATAAAGTGGTCTATAAGACGAAGTTTGTTACTGTTGTGAGTGCTGGGTTTACACCGCTTAGACGAGAGCAGGGTATAGCTGACGGGATATAGGATAATATGGACCTTCAAACTGATAAAGCGCACGACTCGGACATTGCAGATCAGTCGGAGAAATTGGATGCGTACTATGAACAGAGCCGTAAGGTTAGGGCATTATCGTATGTTAGGTTCTAGATTAGAGAGAAAAAAAGATGTCTTGTATTGTACTATGCTCTGAATGAATGAATGAATGAATGAATAAATGATTACCGGTAGATGTGGTACCCTTTCCTTTCCTTTCCTAGATGATGATCATGATGCGACGTGGCAAACAAGCAAAAAACCTCATTACCGACTAGCAACCTCCTCCCACCCATTCCAACTCCACCCCTCCTCCACCTCCCTCACCTCCCCCCCACCTAAACCCAAATCCAAATCCAAATCCAAATACCCACCACCGCTAGCACCAGCCCTCCTAGCCCTCCACTCAGAAGCCGGCTCTAGGGGCCTAATCAACGTAGCGTAATTCACTCTCCCAACCGGCAATACCATATCCATATCCTCCACCTCCCTCTCTTCCCGTAAACTCCCCCCGCTCCCGCTCCCGCTCCTCCTCCTCCTCTCAAGTCTTGAAGTGCTCTCGTTCCTCCATCCTTCTTTACCGCCGCCAACACTACCGTGTGCATGGTGCACCCGACCGGGCGGCGACCTCCACCGCTCGGCCAGTATCGCGACACCAACATCGAGGTACACCCTCAGCACACGGAATAGCAAAACGAGGCTGGAGAGGAGCGTGGTGATGAGGGCAAAGTTCCAGAACAGCAGGATTGTCGGCGGGAGGAAGAGGATTGAGAGGATGTGGGGGAGGGCTGTTAGGGAGTTGCGGGGTGGCATTTGTTTTTTTAGTTTTTTTATGGGTGAGTGAGTGAGTGGGTGGGTGGGTGGGTGTATGATATCGTGGTGTACTAGATTCTAAGAAGGGAGGGAGGGGGGGGGGGTTGTAGAAGCTTTGGAGTTTTTTTCGTGTACTGTATCTATAATATTAGGAGTAAGGAACGGTTGTGCTCTACTCCCCCTCCTTCTTAAGCCCCCCTCCAACACGCATACCTGCCCCTGCCCCTCTTACGTAGTATAGTAGGTAGGTGGGTAGGTAGCTAGCGCTGACTACTTGTACTCGCGTGCATAAGATCTCGGAGATCAACATCGGGTTCACCACCATTGAGGGATAATACCTACAGGGATCATTGCCCGAAACCAACCCAACCAGGCCAACCCAACGCAGGGTTCACACCCACTTCTTTTTCACCTCCTTCCTTCCTCCATCACACCAGGCCACCCTCCCCGGTCTTTCCTCGCCTTGTGCCATAGAAGCTCAATGGAAATTCCATGCTACCTATCGCCGAATCCACGTGGGAAGGTATTATTGACGTTTATCCCATTCGTGGGTCGGTAGAGCGGCCAAACGAAGGGGATAAGGAGTTAGGAAGCGGGGGGGGGGGGGGGGGGTATGTTCGCCGATTGGGTTTTCCGTCGGTTTACCTATTTTTGGTGGGGAGGTTGGTTGGTTGGTGGATCGATTGGTGGGGGATGGATGTCTTGGTTGATTGGAGCGGGTGGCACCATACTGGGCTCGGGTGGGCGAGTGAGTGAGTGAGTGAGTGAAGTGCCGACGGTATTCGCGGCGGGGATGATGGGGTTGGTTTTGTTGTGTTGCGGAGGAGCGCCGGTGGTGGGGAAACCCTGCGCGCACTCGTGCTGCACTGGGTGAGAGGCGTTTGTTGGTGAAAGACGGCTTGGCGGATGGGCTTGCCGACACAACGGCAGTTCTTGCCGTAGGTTACAGAAAAGTAGCTCACTAGGCGGCGATGCTTGCGGTATTAGCAGTGCACAGGCCGAGCCGCCAAGGGTTTGTATGGGCCTTTTGAGCTACTCGATTTTAACCTTTATTTTCAAAGTGTTGTTATGGTGTGCTTCTTGTCGATAGTTGGTGAGTTATTGCATCCCGACCATTATGATAGCTGATAAACTAACTTAACCCCGCGTCGACCCCCCACAATCCCACTTGTCTATCCAAAATTTAGATGCTTATACTAACACTCATATAGACTACTCATTGATAGAAAGAGAAAAGAAAAGAAAAGGGAAGAAAAGAAAGCAAAACAAAAAGAACCCCGCATTGCAGCACCGTACACCAAACCCCAGATTCCGGCCACCTTCCAAAACCTATGCCACCTGCTTTCTCAAATTCTCCCTCTTCTCCACATCCTCCAGCTCTTTCAGAATCATGCCATTAAACTCCTTCCACCCATCCAGGTAAAGATGATGTCCCGCATTCCTCACCACAAGAACCTTCGCCTCACCACCCTTGCCCTTCTTTCCTGAACGCCATTCCTCGCCGCCGATCCAACTAGGCCCTTCCTCTACCGAAGTATTCCGAATCTTCTCCTCTGCCGCGTATCCACCGGCAATATCCATCCAGTCCATCTCACCATACATCCAAACACTAGGAATACCGAACCTGTTGACTTTTGCCAGGTCTTGGACGCGCCAGAGGAGGGGTCGTCGGGCGTACGCTCCGGGCGCTAAAATATAGGCAAGGGCGTATTCTCCAGATCCACGCTGGCGGAAGAGCGAGTATGCGTAGTCATGCAAGACGCGTGATTCCTCTGGGGGAAGTTGATTGAAGCGCCGTGATGTCCAACCGCTAACTAGTCGAGGGCCAAGAGGCCCTGACCAACGAACAAGCGAGAAAGGTGAAATGTTGGCCTCCCAAAGGCATACCAGCCATTTTGGAAGTGGCCTCCTCGGTGCTGGCGCGTTGACATTCTTGCTTCCTAACGAGGTAGTTGATGCGGATGCTGACGCGGGCGCTGAGGGGGATGGATATGAACCATTGGGAACCTTGTGTGAATCAGGGAGGTTCGGGTTGCTCTGGGTTGCTTCTTGCTGGGTTTGCATGTACTCTTGACTAAGGGCACTCTCGTCTCCTCCGGCACCCTCATCTGGGAGAGCTTCCCGGACCGCATAAGGATCTTCCGGGACACCCACAGGGGAGGCTAGGATGAGCTTATTTACACGGTCTTGGTACTTGAGGGCGTACCGCACTGCGAGATAACCACCAAAACTATGTCCCATAAGTGTGAATCGTTCAATTCCTCGGACCTCCCGCCATTCCTCTAAGGCATCAATGAACCAATCCTCAGCTTCTGTAATCTTTCCCTCAGAATCTTTCGACTTGATTGTAAAGGGAGGCCGGGAAGAACGGCCATAGCCGAGCAAATCAAGTGACCAAAGCTTCCACCCAGGCCTTCGAGAAAGTTGGTCATAGTTTTTGTAAAAGAATCCGAGACCCGCTCCGTAGCCATGGAGCATGACCAGGTGGTTCTCCGGTGTTCCCTCTGCGGTGCGGGTTATACTAAACTCGTTGATGATGCGGTTTTTCCCCGAGAGTGGGACCAAATTCGAGGCACATTCCCGTGGACCGTGTTGGTCCGCCGAGGGCGGGTCGGCAGTAGCTTCTGCGTGGCCCTCTTGGGGAGATGTGGCGGGAGCTGGCTTTTTGTTGAAGGGTAGGAACCCGAGAACTGTAGACTCAGCAACCGTGGGAGATACTGCTGTCCACTATTCATCATCAGAAGGGATTAAAAGGTTACGAGTTAGGCGAGTGCAAAATACCCATTGTGTGAATCCTTCCTTATACCCCAAGGGAAACAAATTATTTGGAAATCTCGTGGTCTTTTGCTCCGGAGCCGTTCCCTGAGTTTCAGGGGCTCGTTGCGAAGCCAACGGGCTTTGCTGGGTCCTTGATTGGAACTCTTCATTAGGCGGACTGGGCGCCATTAGACGTTGTTGGCCTTGTTTGGCAAAGGCGTAACGATTGGAATTATTGGGCGTGAGGTGATATGGACGAGCGGGAACAAGGGAAATAGAGGTTGAGAGTAAGTGGAGAGGGAGGGTTGGTAGTTGTCGGGAGAGGTTGGGGTATGGCAGGGTAGGGTATTATATATCCAACGGAGCTCTGATATCGTACAAGCGGGGTTCGGTCGATCCCGGGTAGTAAGGGGTAGGAGGGAGGGGATGAAAAGACACTCTGCTGTCGAGGGAGTCCTTAGAAGACGCGCGGCATAGAGTGAGAGGTGGCAGTGAGAGGGACGGGATTCTGGTTGATAGGCTGTGATGTAGGGATGCCGGTACGATACTCAAGTATGATACTGCAGAAGCGAACTCGGTCCGGAATCACTATTTACCCGTGCGACTCATCTCCCTTATCTCCGCCGCTCAGGGGTAGGATATATTAAGAACTTGGTCATGTGATATGGTAAGCTTAGTAAGTCCGACCAGTTAACCATACGGTACGGTATTCTTGGACTGCACTGAGTAATGTGGTATACCGTACGATACAAGTATGATACAGTGCAGTTAGAAAAGTTCGGGGACAAATCCCAAAACACACCAAAAGTCCCACTTTTCAGCACACCACAACAGCCCCATCTCACTTAACCAGAGCCTTCAATTTTACTAACACCACCTCTTGTATCTGGAGTAGCTTGTAGAAAAATTTCATATTTTTTCTGAGCCTTTGCAGGAAGGTATGCTGTGTGTGTATTCTAGCTTGTGGTGAGAAATCAATGCCAAGACACCTACTTTATACTTTACAATTCAACAAGTGTTGAGACTGTTTTGCTACTAAATAGTGCAAGAGTGTCCAATTACATATTGGATCACTAAGTACATGAAACCAAGATGTCTGGCTACCACCACTTTAAGAAAGGTCTGCAAGGCTTAGAACTATCCAGAGGCTCTACCAGCTCAGTATATTGAATTTGAGATAGTACCTGATTTTTTAAATTTCAGAATTGCAGTGTTATTAGGCATTCTTGTGTTGGGGCACCTCAAAATGTGGCATACCGGTATTTGGTGCGTTTTGCCGTTTGTCCCTGAACTTTTCTAACGGCACTGTAGCAGTACTGGAAGTGCACCCGTACTCGGTATCTCTCTTCCCTGCTCATGAGAGGCAACTCGCCCGCCATCCCGTGTTTGTTTCAACTCCGTGCCCATACAAATCCTGAGAATCGTCGATGAAAAAACAATCCCCTGCAAAGAACATTCTTCCACCAATTCCATGCTGTTCCCGAACATTGTCCTCCACCGCCCATGACGTCCCGTGGAACCGATAACCCCGAATTGGACCTTGCTGTCAAAGGTTCTCTGCCTTCTGCCTCATCCCCGCCCTCAGCATCATCTCCACTCTCCTCGGCTTCTTCTACAACACATCCGCGCCCTCCTTTACCCCCGGCCACTCCGCTCGATTCTGCCCCGTGTTTACCCCCACAGGTTTACCTCAATCTTCTTATATTAGAAGCTTCCCTCCGGAGTCAGTATCTGCACCACCTCGCTCGACGTCGGAAATCTACTTTGTTTCTCCTATTGCTGTTTTTATGGGTGGGCTTCTTTTTCTACCGGCTATTCTTCCTCGGCCGCTCTCCTTACTATTACCTATCCCTTCTTGAGAGGATCGGCTTCGTTGGGGGTCTTGTGACCGCATGTCTCTACCACGCTACAGGTCTCTACCACAAATCCATCGTCGAGCCACGGCAATTCGTTTGCGTGGCCAATCGGGGTCTTCGTGGGTTCAATGTCAAATTGGTGAAGGTTCCGTTATCTTACAAAGAATGGGTGCTTTGGTGGTGGGACTGGTACACGTTTAGTCCTCCTCCGGCTTCGGCTCATTTACCGCCTGCTCGACGCACTTCAACCACCAAGAGAAGGACGTCCTCGGTCCACGCGAGACGACCCGCACCCCCGATACATACCCACGGCCCCACGGCCTCCATATCTGCCACGATGGCCAGCGGGAAAAGCTCTTCATTGTTGACTCCGCATCTAGAGGAAGCTATGGAAGACGATGATAACGGTGAAGTGGAAGAATATCTACCCGGAGGCCTTCACCTAAAAATTGTTATCTTGCCTAAAAGGTTCACACCGGATTTTCGTGAGGGGTGGGAGATATACAGGGCGGAGTATTGGGAGCGCGAGAATGAGATACGGGCAAACCACCGCAAAGAACTTTATCGCTGGCATAAGAGCAAGTCAAAGTCAAGCACACCCCCGCCTCCACCTCCTCAACATGACCCTGTGGTGACTTCTGTAAGAGCCAGAAGGAACTCGACGTCTCGCCCGCCATCGGTATCTTCCCGTGCGGGAACACCCGAACCTGATTCTGCGGCAGCACCTGCGGCGACAAGACAGCGAAAGGGCAGTTTGGTAACGAAGAGGCGGCCCAACCTGGCACCGGGGCTGCGACCCGCAGGTGCTGCATCTGGCGAAATATCAGACTCTGGATCCACGACCAGCGCTCTAGAGGAAACCAGACGAAGGCGTAGCGAAAGTCCAGTTACGGATAGAAGTAGCTCTTCGACGGCGGGATCAGCAAAGAAAAAGGCAAGTGGCAGGGGGCGTGGGAAGGGGAAGAAAATCTGATGATTAGATGTGGGTTGTTACTTTTTCTACTGTTTTTGGTTGTTTTTTTCCTCGACATATCATATATCGTGGTACAAGGGCATGATGGCATATGTTGGCTTTTGTTTCTTTTGCCTTTTTGCTTTTTCGCCTTTTAGACGCGACTAAAGATGGGCTGGGTTGATACGAGTGACGGGATGTGAAGGCGACGTGTCATAGTATCATCGTAGTAACGATAGATTCATTCAACACCACTCCAATATCCCGACACTCCCCTGGTAGTGGTCAATGGCTCCCCGCCGTGTGTTGGCGCCGTTATTTATCACAAAAGACGTATCGTATATTGTGAACTGGTTGCGAATTCTGTAGGACGACCTCCGGAGATGGCGGTAGTACGCAACTGCACGTAAGTCCTTATATACTACATCTGGAAGATCTTGCATAGATGCTTCCCCCTTATATTTACACTTGTCTTACCTCTTTCCCAAATAGCCGGAAAAAAACAATATCCACAAACTGTGGATGTTTCCCAGAATGGGTACCGGGACACTCCTCCTCTTCCGTCGTCGCTTAGAGCCATTCATCTCGGTTCCCTCCGTGGGCAGCCTCCACCCCTCTCTCCCTCTTTACCCCTCATGTCTGGGCAGGATGGCTTGTAGTGATCAGCTCCCCTTCTGCTGCTCTTCCCCGATGCCCGGCTGTCGAACTTCGATTCCCTGGCGCGTCGGTTGGAGGTCGGATAGCCGAATGGATGCATTCCCGGTCCACTGACCCTTCACCACGACCACCGAGCTTACTGAAGATGAGCAGTATTATTTAGAGGGTGTTCTCTCGTATTCTGAATGATGTTTGGCTTGCTAGGTGTGAGTTTTTCTTTTGGACTTGATCACGTTTGAACTTTTGTTGGGAGCGGTACCCCCCTCCACCAAAACCGCCCCCCAATGCCATTCCTAGCAGCAGAGAGATTCAGCAATCCACGCTTCCTTCGCATTTAACTATTTTCAATCGTCGGGGAGGATCTTGATTGTGGGGTTGCAGGGGATCTTTCATCGGCACCCTTAAGAAGGGCGGAGACGAGTGATTGAGGGGGGAGGATTGTGAGCCCTTCCGCAGTCTCTCTTATTTAGTCTGAAGCTTCTCATCAGGCAATTCCTAATAATTCAGCCTGTTGTCAACCGGTGGAGGTGGGTCTCGCTCTGACGCGCCGGGAGAGTGTCTAGTTTCCCCCCTTCATCCCCTCTTCTGGTTGTTCTCGCGGTCTTGTTTACCCCAAAAGATGAATTGTAAGACAACAGGGTTGAAAATCCATAGGAATATCTGCTAAACTTACTTGTCCGGGTTAAGGCACTGTGTTTTTGGCCCAAACACGCAGGACACCATCCCAATCCTACGAGAGCAAGGAGCTAGGGGAGCATGTTACTAACGAACTGGCTGGTCTTTGGAGCTCACTTACCACGCGAGTGTGCTGTTGTAGTGCGGTAGCTGCAACTCTTTCGGGGGTCTTGTTTGCCGGTGGATTCTTTCGGCGTCGGCGGCCAATTGAGTCTTTCTACTTTACGACCGTGCACGAGCAGGATCAACGGGGCCATCACTAACAGGTTGCGGTTCAGGGGTGCTATATTGACGTCTATTATATCTCGACGCACTCAATTGGGCCGCTTGGTTGCTTTATTTAACCCGGGGTGTCTAGGATTCTGCAAACTGCCTACTCTATTCCGGAAAAAACTTAGGTTACGGAGTTTCGCACCAGCGTAACTGACAACGGTCGTTTGTAGAAGGTCTATCGTGTTGCTAGCGTGCAACGAAATGGGTGATTCATATCGGAAGGAATGTTTAGGCGAAACACCCATGAAACATACGCCGGGTGGGGTGGGAGAGTGACAATACGTGATTGGGATTCTCACGAGCCCGCATTAGCGGCAACGTATCTACTCCGACAAGCTTTCCTGGGCCATAGGGCTTAGAGCTGGTGATTTTTCTGAGCGTTGGGCTGGATAATTTTTCCTATGCTTGTTTGCTACTTTCCCTCCTAGCCTTATCTCCCGGGCATGGCGGTTACATCTCAGTCGTGTATAGTACACACAAATATTGCCCAAATATACTCGCAATAAGATTTAGGAATGGATCAAGCTTAAGATAATCCTCTAATGTAAAACTTTTATTGCACGTACACATACAACACTATCGTATCATCCGAGCTACTCTCTTTCCAGCATCTTACTGTACAAATCCTCGAGTGCAGACCCCGCCCGCTCGCACATGCACCGAAAGTCTAATAAACAAACAAAACGCCTACGAAATCTCCGACATGGATTCTGCCTCTCCCCCGCATCTTCCTCCACTCTATCTGCGGCCTGGTACTTCCGAATACACCGGGCCCACCACAGACACTCCGTACAGTACGCAGAGCGGTCTAACCGGAATGGGTACACAGTGCTAGTAGGTAAGTTGGCACCCGAGTGTAGGATGTAAACGTAAACGCAGTAGAGTGACGAAGCGTCCTGCGAAACAACGTTCAAAGCGGGGTCTTTGTACTGTATTCGATGGCTTCGTGGGCTGTGGGGGCGGGTTTTGAGATGCGACGGTAGTGGTGGTGGTTGTGGTGGTTGTGGTGGCGTGGTTGTGGTGGTAGTGGTGGTGGTAGTGGTAGTGGTGGTAGTGGTAGTAGTAGTGATCAAGGTAGTGGTAGCGGTAGCGGGGAATAGTGAGTGGTGAGTGAATAGAGAAGGGGTGAGCGAGCGGGGAGTGGGTTGTCGTAGCAGGTGCTGGTGGACGTTTGAGATAGTGAGGGGAGTTGGTAGTGAGTTAATGTGGGGCTGAAGAGGGGGTTTTGGACGGGGGCGGCGGCGGAGGAAGCAAGCCTTGAAGGAGAGGAGACGTGGGAAGGAGGGGGCGCGGGGGAGGGGGTAAGAAAGTGAGGGAAGGTAAGAAAGTAAGGGCAGAGGTATGCTGTGCTTGATTGATTGTGCTCGGGAGGGGGTAGTTGGGTCGTCTCGTCGTAAAGGGAGATGGGGTGAGTTGTGGGTAGTAGTAGGTAAGTGTTGAGATCTAGTGTATTGTGTTCTTGGGTATTTGGGCGGGGTTTGAGAGAAGTTGAGCAGACTCAAGTGCTGTCCTCCTTATCCGTCGTAATTTTCAAATGAAGCACTGCGGGGGAGGTGTCGGGCTCTGGGACCTGCTTGAATAGTGCGTCTTGTGGAGGTAGCGGAGGGGGGGGGGAGGGGGAGGGGGCGTATCTGTCTTTTCGGGGTTCCATGAGCAAGGAGCTGGTGTGTGAAGGGGTATATCTCAATAGCGTTTGCTTCTATGATAGAGGCTGTGTTGGTGAGGGTTAGTGCGAAGCTATCGGACGGTGAGCAAGATTCCCCCGCAGGGCAAGGTGAGTGGAGCCTAGGGTGAGATGTGTGAACACCGTTTTAAAGCATTAATCCCGTTTGAACGACCTTAGCTAGCACCTGTGCCAGTAACTACCAATAGAGGCTTGGGGGCGGGCGGTGAACTTCTGGAATGTGTGGAGTGCGAGGGTGGGAATGCGTGGGTAGGTTGTGTTGGAGAACACAGCATAGAGGGGGGGGGGTCCGACAACTCGGCTTTTGCAGGATCTAGATCAGCCGCTGTCTCTTTTTTAAGATGAGCCACTACTCTCTATGCATCCTGAATCCGCAGCCCTCCGGGAGCCCTGGGCGTTCTCTACTCGTATAGAAGACAAGGGGACATGTGGTATTTAAAATACAGTGCAAGGGGGGAGATTTTGGAGAAAGCATTAAACACAGGATGGCTGTACCGGTGTGAGATGATGTCACAGAGGCGCACAATGTGATTAGGTGGGCGAGGTATCTGCGAGAGATCTACAGACCCTAAAGCCCTGGGGCAGTTCTCTTTGTTGGAAAGACTGCACCCTTGTGCTCGGAGATAAGTGCGTGTTAAGCATCACCTGGAGTATACAAGAGGGCTAATGTGCTTCTGATATGGATGCGATGTACCGCCCTAGGCTGAAGACTCCAATTTCCACCTTGTTCTTAAGGTGTGATGTCCGGGATTTCCACTCAATGATCCACCGAGTACAAGCAATGGGGGGATATTAGGCACCAACTATACATTGTTATGTCCTCTTTGAGTTGGTTCGTGGTTGGCCGGCTCTAGGGTCAAAAGTCTCTAGCATGCTTTCTATCATGCGGCCATATGTAGCCTTTATCTTTTCCATTGGCTAAGGAAACCCTTTCATTATATTATATGCCAAGATAAGCTAGGCAGTGATGAATCAACCTAGTTCTTCGCCTCTCGCCTCCAGAGGGTCCTGCGACTAATAACCCCTCCTATGCTTGAGATGGTGGCTTCCCCGGTTTCCTTAGCCCGTCTACCCCTATCCGGTATCCCGCTAGATACCCGGATGAAGGGATGGCCTATCTTTAAGTCGAATCAGAGCGCCCTTCACCCCAAGATCAGGGAACCCTAGAAAAAATTGACACGTTTCCAGAAGCCGAGGAGTGGGGGTTACAGACAGAGCAAGGGGGAAAGTAGAATCGCGAGGCGGATAAGTGCGCGGAAATATTACAATGGAGGAAAGAAGGGCAAAGATTGTGAGAGAAGGGGGCGGAAGAGAGGGTTTGGTCATGACAGCCTGCGCATGTAGAAGATTAGATATATTGGGTTCAGGCACCTGCTGTATTGCAATATTCGACTTGTGACTTTAAACCCCCCCGTCCTACTGTGTCCTTCCGCTCCTCCTATATCGAGGCCAGGAGGCCACTTTCTGGGTTTGTGTTGAGCGAGTGGCAGAGTCTATCCCTCAGTGTGCGGTATGAGGAGAGTTGACATCTTTAAGGACAGGTAAGAATTGCTGATTTTCTACTAAGGTATAATTCTTTGAAGGTCATACGAGGGCGAGTGCAGAGAGGAAGGGAGAATATGTGCTATCATAGTGGGGGGCCTTCGCCCAGTTTGTGCCCTTTCTTCCCAGGGAATTCTCCTTGGCGACTACTACTGAGTCAGCCATTCTATCTATCAATCTTATTGCGTGCTGTATGTCCCCAGTTCAGTGGGGTAAGTGGCTCTATTAGGCAATCTAACACAAACGATCCACTTCTTTTTTATCGAGGTTACTTTGGCACTTTGTGTACGTCATTGCGCTTAATTCTGGCTACATTATGATTTGGGGAGGATCTGTTTCGTGTTATCGACACAAGGGATAAAAATATATATATTATGATACAGAACAGGGCAATCCGGACCTTTTCACAGGATATCACTCGGCGGTGGCGGTGGGAACTTGAATAATCGGCCCATGTGGTATGTCATTGGAGTTGCCCCCTCTGATAAGGTCTGGGCTTTTTTGTTTTTTTATGTTTCTTAGAGGGGCCGAGCGGGTTACCCCTTGCTGTGTTTCCCGCCCCTTTTCCAGAGTAGGGAATTTCCGACGACATAACACATGGGCCGATTATTGAAGTTTTTACTGTACGAGGCAAGGGCCTGCTGGCGGGAGTGGTAAAGGTGACTTGCCTCACTTCCTAGGAGGGATACTTGATGGGGTGCGGAGAATGATGGGGCAACGAGAATCACCATCTCCCTCGGATGGGTCAGCCTGTTCTATTCAAGTTAAGTGCTGCACCCCCCACCGAGGGAGATATGATATTAATTCCCGCTACCCTATCGTTCTCGGCACCCTATCAAGTGGCCTAAGTCCCTTGAGTATGATATCATACATGAAAACCCTCTTGTAGATGTCATACTGCAACAACGTGCTCTATTAATCATTGGCTACCCGCCTCGTGTGTGATGACCACTGGTGATAGGAAAGAAGGTTTAAGGCATTTCCAGACCTAACTTAATTAACGCCCCCCTCGAGCCCTATACTTTTCTTCTACTCCTGGGGCGGGGATGAACGTAAGAAAAGAAGAGGTAGGAAATTTTCTATTTCTCCACCATTTTCGCTAAATTAGGGGAAATAGGTAGGTAAGGACTTGAGGTCCCTAGCCTTTCAATTGCATAAATATCTCTGGTTTCCCTGGGCTTTGAATCAGATGTGAATTTTCCTCACTGGGGGGCCTTCGGTAAGCGTGGGCATAGCAAAAGTGCAGCTGTCCTGGGAGCACAAAACTGCACTAGGGTGGCTTGCATAAATTTTGGATTTAAAGCGTGAGTGTAGGGAGCAGGGGGGGCTCAGTCGCTAACTCTTCTGGCCAAAGTGTGGGTCACTGCCACCCTCTTGAGTGGGAGGATATCACTCGGGAGTGCAGGGTTTCTTTTTGTTAGTGCGTCGCCGTAATTGTTATTGACTCGACATATGTTTGTATCATAAAACTTAGGGCCTGTTTGGATACAACAGTTCCGTTCCGTTCCCCCATACAAATGACCCTTTTCCTTCCGTTTCAAAACGGAGAGAATGCGATTTTCACAGCAGAAACGTTCGCCCAACAGAACGGTCCCATTTTTGCCAAACAAGCCCTTATTCCAAGGACGGTGCTAGAATTACTCCCGAAGAGGAATTCCGCACCTATAAATTTGCACCGGAGAAGTGCAGTTGGGCTGATTTTCTTTGACTTGGGATACTTGTATGTCTTTTTTCTTTTTTCTCGGAGTAACGGAACTGATCTTCGAGAGAGAGAAATGAGTGGTAGGAGCCGGGTGTTCTATTGGTGGAGGAAATGGCCTTGGAAGCCTTGGGTTTGATGTTGCGGTGAAGCTAGGGGTTCTGAAGTGTAAATTCTAGAGCATGAGATAGTGACATTGTGGGTTACATTCATAATTAAAAATAATTTAGGATGATTTATAAACAATCTTCCTATATTTCTCAATGTATATTAACTAGCTTTGTACAGCCCTGGTTCTCTATAGCAGCGGCTAGCATACAAGACCCAGGTGCAACAGCAAGCAGTATGCCGCAGCTTCTACATATGATGTCATTCTCTCGTTAATTTACAAAACTATAGGCACTGGAAGCACAGTTGTAGGGCTCTGAAGAGCTCAGAAGCAAAGCATCTCTTGTAACCGTCAGATGTTTAGAGCCTGTTTGGCTACAACTGTTCCGTTTCGTTCTCCCATACAAATAGCCCTTTTCCTTCCCTTTCAAAACCGAGATGTCATTTTCACAACAGAAACGGTCGCCCAACCAAACGGAACCGTTATAGCCAAGCAGACTCTTAACAATTTCTCCGAGATGTGGTATAAAAACGTCCGGCAATCGGTTCAGATTTATAGGGCAGACGTACTATGTAGCAATTCCGGCGGACTGGTTCAGGCTTGTCTCGGATTAAAGGTGCTGCTCCTCTTTGCGATATTAGTGTGTAATGGGGTGGGAGATAGCGGGGACGTGGAAGTCTTCCTGGGGCTATGGACCGTCCTTATAACTGACCCGCGACTAATACACATTGCCTGGAGGTTGTGACGTAATACCAGCTCAAGGCTGATTTGTTTCTACATGGCTGTTCTCTAGTCTAGGGTTTCTGAGTGCCTAGGTCAATGAACCAGTGGCTGTGATACGATGCGCTAAGATTTATAACCTCACCAAACTAGAGATTCTATATTGGAAGGATCTAATATGCTGACAATTTATTCACCACCTGTTTGTAAGGTCGAAGGAATTCTGTTGGATTGCAGGGTACAATAGTGGAACAGGAAAGTATACACCCCTAGCAAATATACTGTCGGCTGCTGATTGGTAGGACCTCAGTAATCCTGGCCAACGAGCCAATCGGTGGGGACTTTATATTTGCTGGGGGTGCATATTTTCCTTTCCCGCCATCGTATCGGGAAAATAAGGCTAGCAAGTGGGGAAATAAGGGGATATCATAATATTATGACCGGGAGCCCGAGAACTGGGGATAGCACAAATTTGTCATCAGATGTGAGCACAACCTTCACCACTGCCCTACGCGCCTCGTATAAGGAAGATAGGATCAGCCGCGGTTCACATCCGGGCCGGTCTCGGGTACATGTCAGACCTTTTAAGAAAACTTGCAAGATCCTTCTGTGCTCATCATCATCATGTGCCTTATAGCACCAGGAACGTGCCCTAGCCAAGGATTACACTCACCCAAGCGACACTCCAAGGCCCGCTCCAGGGCCCAGACTAAGTAATTGCAATCACAAGCGCAACATATAAGCATGAGGTTTTTATTCTAAGGGATTTAGCTGTATGTTGGCACTAAAGCAGAAAGCATTCCGTACCCCAGACCCAAACGGACTAAAATATAAAAATAATATAACGACGACCTTACAGAGTCTACCCTTCTGCAAGGCTTCTATATTTCTCGTTCACTTGCGTAATTTTCGCAACTGGCTTCCTACAAGGAGTCACTCCAAAGCCCCACAATTTCCGTGAACTTTTTCCATGGAGGTCATGGTGCTAAACTATTATCTCCCTCTCCCCCTGTAACTAAGGAGCTGCATGTTGGAAGAGAGGCGCAGGGTAGGGGGGGGGGCTTTCTTGTGGCAGCCTGGCTGCTTGGAAAACAAAAGCAAAAAATCCGCAGCGAGCTAGAGCTTGCCCGTTATGTTCTACGAACTATCTGTGAGCAGGATGTGTGAGTCTGTGCGGTGAGCATAAGCTAGGGCTTGCGGAGGAACTTAAGTCTATAGTCATAATTTTACTACCAGAATCTAATTTTCATAGCCTAGTTTAGCTTTATTTAATATACCGCTCTGCTCCCACTCCCCGGTGTTAGAAAAGGGACCCACGACAACCTCACAAATATCACGACTACCCTTTTGAATCGCGGTACATTACTCAGAGACCAACTACTCCCTCGCCAAAACGCAATTACCATTCTGATAACCAGCAATGAACTCAAGCAGCAACGCTCCCCAGGGCCCTACCCACGGACCAAGTCTCGGTAGTTCCCGGGGTGCGTCCGACGCCTACCGCCTTTCGGGTGCCCTCAGATCCGAAAAAGACGGGGCTATCACCCTGTCCCCACCCCCCCCGCCGCCAACCCCGTTAATAGAGATCCAGGAGCGACTTCCCCGGATCCTGGTTATTGCCGCCGGCGATCCAGCAGAACAAAAAGTGGAGTTGAGGGGACTTACGGATAAAATTGTCCAGGAACACGGCGTGGCCGTGTTGCAAGACATAAGTGAAGCAGACGCGCGTGATGTCCCCAGTACATCCAAATAAACGCCCGTGAAACCATGCACTTTCGCATCTCCTTTGTCATTTGTCTCCAAATTACCCCACACTCGATCTCTACATGGTTCTAGGGCTACTGAGCCTCTGACCATTCTTTTCCTTCGGCCGGGGTTTTCTAGGAGAGAACGATGGGGGGGGGGGGGGTGTTGGGCGGTTGTTTCCCTTTTCTCTATCTCTAGCCCATCATGTTTACTATTTCTATAGTTAATAAAATTTAACTGTGATTTGGGAGTGGCGCATTCTCGAACCAAATTTCTCAGGATGTTATCTCAAACCGCAAGGGTCATGGCATATCACTCGCTTGACTAGCATGCGAGAGGTAGCCCCAAACACTATGGTGCGATACAATACAGTGCAGTACGGTATCCTACTCGAAAACTACCGGACGCTGCTGGCCGGGCCATTGTAGAAAACGCTTCGGATCTCAATGTGGGAGGGGATACACACCGTGCACAGGAAACTAAACCCCGGTTTGGGTTTTCAGGTACACAAATAACCCTCAGCACTCGGGTAAGAATATCGTGGATCTAGTTTAAATCTTCCCCGGTAGTGCCCCCCTGAACACAATCCTCCTCATATGTTGCCTGAGCTTCGTCTCTAAGACTCTGTCTAGCCATACTATAGTCTCGCATGTGGCTATCTAAAACCTGCTCGTTATAAAGAAAATCAATATGCCAGCCCCCTCTATATCATTAACTCTTATGGCAAAAGACCACATTACCCCTCATCAAATTTTGAGATATCATACCTTTTTCCGCTATTGCACCCCACCGCTATTGTACCCCACCGCTGTTCCTTAAGGCATCATACGGTATTAGCTGTTTATAATGGGGGAACGTACGGCATTATTCGACCTTTTGGTCAGAGGGATCATGAGGGATCCCTGGGTCCCGACACCCCCGGAGCGGTATGAGATTTGGTCATGATTGAATTGTCCTATATCCGCCGCGGCAGCCTCATAAATTGTTGATAACTCATGTCCCATGCGCCGGGCTCCCGTTGAGTGATCCTTTCTTCCCCAACACGTTATGATGCCAATCCAAAGCAAAAAAATCCATCACAAGAACGGATGCTGCGGAATCAATAACCAATAAACTCACATACTATGAGAGAGCGTCATCGTAGAGATTCCGATACTACTGCTTCTCGTATTCGATTATGAAGTACCTAGTAAGCAAGCCCCCATTATAAGCTCTTCCCTTATCGTGTGATTGAAAACCTCGTTTACTACATTTTGTTTAATCAATTAAAAAAATTGAATCGGGAATCGATTTTCGGCTGTGTCCGGGAGGTGATAACGATCGGCCGTTCATTTCCTAGTGGGGACACCACCCCCAGGGAAATTGAATGTGTAGCTCTGGGGTGGGGTGCGGGGAGGGGAAGACTTCCAATTCGACATTTCTCTTGACGCAAGAGCTAAAAAGGAAGAAATAGATGATTGGGCAAGTGCTAGGCAACTACTATTAAGAAGTTAACTTAATTCTATGTTCAACTAGTATCGGGGGGGCTAGGAACTTGATATATACACAACAACTTCAGGGTTAAACATGGAGTAATGAGCACTTAGTAGATAGTCAACATTCACTCATTTCATTTCTCTGTCCTTTCCTTGGGTGCCCGCTGCGGATGGAGGATGTTGAAACCTTCCATTCCCTTCTCTCCTATCGTTGATTCCTGTTCAACGCGAAGAAGGTATGATCCGGGCTAGTGGGGAGTACCGGCGGCAGGTTGTTCCCTGCCACTAAGGTGCCGGCTAGCAGCTCTTGTGCGTCACTCTCGCCAGGCAATCTAGCAATCAATGTTGGCAATACATACCCTTCCGTTAACGGGATTTACAAGGGCCATTTCCAACCTTCAAGGGCTGTTGGGGGCCGAGATGCGCGCATCGAGCAGTAGCAGCCCGGGCCTAAGGCAGATGTAGGCAACAATAGGAATAGAGGCCAGACGAAAGCTCGCCGAAAGGCATAAGGTGCGATTGCTTTGCTTTCCCAACACTCCGATTGATGGCCCAAATTCGATCCCCCATTCAAAAACAAAAAGGAAAGGAAGAAAGTTTGCATGCACATATGATGTGATGGAGGGGGTGGCAAGAATTCCCGTCAAAAATACACAAGGGTTACGGTGTCTGTGCCCCCAGATATTGGTGTAGAATGTCTTGCAGGATGTTTGAGAGCGTACGCGGAGCCTTTGTTGCCATTCCTAGACGTTGGGCCATGTGGGGCGAACGGAGAAAAGCCATAATGCAAGACTTTTTTTCTTTTTAAAGTGAAGTTCTGGGAACCCTTTGCCTATGACAGATAGAAAGCATGGATGGTAAATTGCCCAAACTGAGAGCTGTTTCGGATGGGCCGCTGATTGGTCCCAAAGTTCCCTTTAAGTATTCTTACAGGTTTTTATCGCTCGATGGGCGTGGGAACATGCCGTTAAGTTGGAATAAGCAATGCCGATTATAGCTTTTTCGGTGCACAACATGGCCGCCTACTTGATGCCTTCCTGACTGCATGAGGGAAAAAGAAATGTGAGCAGTGCTGATGGTAACGCTTGAACTCACACCATGTACGCCAAGCCCCTTGTCGAACAAAGCTTTTCGTGAGTGTGCAATACTGTAGACCAATGGTGAGGGCGGCGGGAGGATGTACTCTCCCGAAAACTTTGCTCTATCACTTTTTTCTGTCTCAATAAAGTGCCCAAGAGCACCGGAGCACATTATACCCACATACGGGTGTCGTACGTCCCGGAGCTTGGATACCCCACATCTGCGGCACGGCGAGGTACAAAAAAAACATCTCCCTCCAACGATACTAGCTACTATCTTTCGATCGGGGCACAGTTCTGCCTTACGCGGCTGGCAAGGGTTGCCTATTAGTCTCTATTTCTCCTCGTCCCGGTCGCGGGCATTCAGCCGGACTTCTAGTTGTTTAATTAGGTATTCTGGGGGCTCCCGCCTAGGACAAACCGAGTCTTGCAGGTCTGAACAGCAGGACCCTCCCCGATTGTGTTTATGTTCACTGATCCCGCGGGAAAGTGCCTTTAGAGGCCCCCATCAACCGCAGTCCGGAGAAACAGGTTGAGGAGAGTTCACAAAAATTTTGGGCTGCAGATCAATGTAATAATACCTCGCTACCCTATCGGCCTATGTTGATTCGGAGAACTGAATCCATAGTTTGCGAAATATTTCGCTGGCCTTCGACCTGTGGCAGCAGATCTTAAAAAAAACTGGCATACCGGGCAAGCAGGGGAATTTAGGAAAATCTCCATTGAACGCACCTAAACTTCTAGTGGATTGAAAACAGATCCATCGGCGACTAGAGTGAGCGAGCCGGGAGGTGAAGCTGCTGAGCAACCCCCTCGCCGGGTTTGTTCTTGCCTTAATGTCAAGGTGACCACAAAACGAAAAAGCGATATCTAGCTACCAGTACTCACACCGCTCGTTTGAGAACTAGTTACCAGGCTGGCCCTCGCTCCTCCCGTAACCTATTTAGTCTTCAGGTCTCCTTGGCTGGGGAAATTTCAAGAATGTCATAATACTAGTCTTCCCGCGATAGACCTGTATATAGGATAATTGTCCAACAATCCGTAACCCCCTGCCTTCAACTCGTTCTGGCTCATATCAAGGGTTGGCTCTCGGGGTAGTTGTGTTGAGATCAGTCATGTTTAGGCAATATCGAGGGGCAATAGGCGTTTGCTAGCTTGCTCATAGTATTTGAAGGAGTTCCAGAATTGAGTTTGCTGAATGCCAGTCCCACAGATATGCTCCTCTTATGCCCGTATGCGTAACGCGCTACGGCAGTCCAGCGCTCATTAGGTTTTCCGGTTTATTTAACGCCATGCTGCAAAACTCCAAGCAGAAGGGTGGGATCATTATGGCATGGTATGAAGTCTAAACTGTGCATCATACTAATCTACATATCGCTGTGGTCACAACCCAACCAATCCCTTGGCAATTACATTAACCCACGCATTAACTCGTCCAACGTGATTCCCTTCCTGACAGCGTTCGAGAACCCTTCGTGAAAGCTCAGCCAGACCTTCTGTTCCTCCTCCTCCTCCTCCTTCTCCTCCTTGCGCTTTTTCCTCCTTCCTTCCTCCGTATCTTCATCTTCCTCCCGTGCAACAATACGCCCGAAGAAGTCTTTCTTGATTTCCCGGGCCTTCTTCCTTTTCAGGCCCAGAGTATCAGGCGTGGTGGTAGACTTTTTAAGTTGGGGGATATTCTCGGACACACCCATTCGCGACTGGCGGGCAAGTTCGCGGCGGCGGAGGAGTTCTTTTTTGTGCTCTTGATCAAGAACTTGGCGGACTGCATATCTCACTGGGGCTGGAGCTGATTCTGTAGAAGTTGCGAGAGTGGGATATACAGATAAAGTGTCGATTGGCCTGTGAAAAAAATGTCAGTTAAATTGAATTGTTAATGATTAACGACTTGCATACGGTTCCATCCTGTATATCCAACCCGAGCCGAGGGTGGTCATACCCTCTACTCTAATCTTCTCGAACTCGACTCCCATGCCACACATTACTTCTACTCCTCTGTTCACCAACTTTTTCTCGCCCTCTCGGCGCACACTCGCTATCCCCCCCGCATAGCCTGAGCCACCCACGACTACGGGCTTAATGGAGGGTGAGAGTATCCGAGCAACCCATGGTGCCAACTCCATGGCAACACTTTCAGAGTTCTTGAAGCATTGGTGAAGACGGATTCCTCCAAGACATGAATGAACACTTTGTATCAAGGCCTTATTCTCTTTTATCCCTTCTCTAACCTCCCATTCTACGGCAGGCCCTGAGAAGGGTAGTGGGTCGGTTTCTTCCTCAAGCTGTTTGCCATACCTGACAGACTCCTGTCGCCTGGGGCTGCAGAAAAGGCTGTGGAAAGCAAGGATAGGGTGTGAGAGGTACCCTGTGAGTTCGTATTCCTGCCCTTGAAAAACGCGAGATGAAATAAGGTCTGAGAAATATAGCCACTCTGATGCCGCATTGGGTTTGGTCAACAAGGAATCATCATTGTATGGACGCGTAGGATATGTGGTGAAGCAGTCCATCATGATCTTGTCGAACTCTCCTAGCCCCTCGACAACCTCTCGCAGTTTTTCCCCACTCGTCTTCTTTACCCCCGTGTCTTTAAGGCCGGCTCTTTTTGTCATCGGGTCATTGTAGAAGACTCTCTCAACGGCTTCTCTGATATTGCCCCTCCCGCCCCCTCCGCCTTTCCCATCACCCTCGCCCAAGCCTCCGTCCCCAAATTCCTCCTCAACAATTTTCCGGGTCAGAAGTTTCATTTCTCTCCGAGATTTGGAGTCATCGCCACATTTGGTTGCTGCTGACCTCAGCCTGCTGGCTATCCATTCGCACCCAACCACAGCCGCCCGCATATCTCCCGCGGCCTTACTTGTAGAGTTGCCGCCCATACATGAAAGCTCTACTAGCCGACGAACAGCGCCATCCTCGGTTCTAAAACCTTCACATTCTAGAATTGATTTTAGCCTTCCTACCATTGGTCCAACTGGTGGTTTTCGCATGTGTACTATCTCGGCCAGAGGCCTCAGAGCCTTAAGCGCAGGGGTGTAGAGATCATTGCAAACAGCCACGATAGGTCTCTGAAGCTTGAAACTATCGTCTTTTCTGCGGCTTTTCTTTGTCACCCCTTCAGCAATGTTATTCAACTTCTGGTCCGAAAGAATTAGGTCTATCAAGGCTTTAATGAACCCTCCCTCATTGGTACCTGCTCCCCCACTACCGGCCGCGCCGTCGATCTCATCGACGACTAGACAAACCGGTTTCCCCATTGTGACCCTAGACGACTTTTGCTTAGTCCTATTGGTTACCGCGCCCATAGCTTTGACACCCTCATTGCTCAGAATATCTTTAATCCTCCCTTTCACAACACCGGCGTTTCGCTCGTCTGAAGCGTTGACTTCGACAACATCGTAGCCTGCTTGCCTAGCCACCACATGAGCCAAAGTAGTTTTCCCAAGTCCCGGGGGTCCATGGATAAGCAAGATTTTCCTCAGCTCTCGGTCTTCGTTTTCGTCCCTATTCTTCACAACTTTATTTACCCCAGACGGAAACACGATCTTGTCCCAAGACTTGAACCAGCGAAGGACCTGTCGATGCGTACGCTCATCCCCCACTAGATCGGTGAAGCGTTTTGCTCGGTATTTCTCCGTCCATAGAAGAGTTTTCTGGGAAGTAGTATTTGAACTCCCTGAAATTATGTTTGCGGGTGGAATATGCTCCGCTTCGCGACGTTTTTTTTTCATAATATCCTTTTCTATCTTGTACTCATCGAGTAAGCTGTGTATGTCAACACCAAAATATATTTTTTTAACTGAATCAGACTGCTCCAACAGATTATCCCCCAAGATAGAAACATTAGACATATAATAATCATCCCGCGCGCTGAAAGTCTTCTTTGGTTTATGCCTAACTTGGATGGTCTCTCCCTCCGTAGTGACAATGGGGATATAAACGCAAGATTGCGTTGTCCTATAGGCAGTTGAATGTGCAGGAGTGGATGAGGTAAAATTGGTCTGTGAGGAAGGCTCAAAGGAGTTACTTTTGTCTGCGTCGGGTGAAGGAATTTGCGGTGGTGGAGTAACATCCGGTCGAAAAGGTTGAACTCCAAGAATCGAGGCAACTTCTTCGGAAGTCATCTTGTTCTTCTCTGCGCCCCTCTCTGTCGCATTTAGGTGGTAAGAGGAATTTTCTGAAGGTGAAAATTTCCTACTAAAAATGCCACTAGATAAGCGCAAATTGAACACAGGCTTCGAGGGGGGAATATTTGGTACTGTGGCCGGTTGTTCAGGAAGAGTAGGAGGAAGGTTTTGAGAACCATTGTCGCCTGAGTTCGATGCGCTCCCCAGCCCCACCAGTGCCTCTTCTTCATCAGAACCAGGATAATTGAATTCTTCATTGTCGTTATCATCCTCAGCCAATGTAGTCTTGCGTTTCTTGGCAGCCGGGGGACTTGTGGACTCTAGCGGAGGTGAAGACGGAGGATAAGAAACCATTGATTCTTCAATTCGCCTACAGGCCCTAGGTGTACTCTGACTTGGCGAAGAGAGTGTATCCGAAGCAATGGCCTCCGACAGAGACGAACCTTCGTACCTAAACTGAGAAGGTCTTTCTGAACCTTTTCGTGTGGGGGTCACTGCTACTAGGTTAGCACACAAACCCACCGAACTACCCATTGAAGCAGGAAGAAACGCGTCCCGGGAGGAAATACCAGGAGGCAGGGAGCTACTTCTAAAAACCGGTGCTGTATTTCTCTGGCGATGTTGAATGACTACTCCTTCCTCCGTCAAGCGCGAGCGCCGTTCCTCCCTAACGAGGTCAAGGGCTTCAAAGTCGTCCGAATATGATTCTATTGGCGGGGTTGGAAATGCGGCAGAAGGGTCTTCAAGATAGTCGGAAGGAAGGTAGTCAGAGAAGAAGAGCGATGGGTCCAGGTCAGATGGGATGTCCGACATGCGTTTCGCAATTGGTTTGTTGAGGATGGCTCAAGGTTGTTGGAGACGGGAAAACGCGTCAAAACTCTCGAAAGTGATTTAACCAAAACGCACGTGGGGCGCGTCAGAACCACTGTCACTCGATCGCGATTAGATTCATCAGATAACTTTGATTTAGGAGCTACCGGTGTCAGACGACAATAGCAGCCTGGACATCACGCTCACCTACACTCCACCCCCCTGCCTACTAAATTATTAGTCACGGTAGCATTTGAATTAATTGTCACGCTGAATTAGCTTTTCTGCATGAGGCATTTTGCATAATATGTATTACATTTCCGAGAGCGGGATACAAGGTACAATACTCACAAACCGAGCCCTAGATTTGTTATTATTTACCATACTTCAGAGACCCCCCATACTCGGCCCATACAGACTAAGTTACTCTCGCATCCCTTAAGGACCCGGGTCTCGTCCCTTTGAACCTCAACAGAATACCTCCAATCCTAATTCCGCACTAATAGATCAAGTGATAAGTGAACTATCAAGCCCCCAGTTTGTCGTAAATAATATCATCCACCAGCTAATAATAGTGTCACACCCCCAAATCCCGTGATAAGATAACTAGCACTGTCAAAACCTTTCAACAAAGCTTTTATCTCAAGATAGCCAAGCCTGATCTTCAGCAGGTCTCATTTGACTCCTCCTCCATTCAACAAGAGTTTTCCAAACCCGACTGGATATCACTCCTCTCTCCATACTTCTGAACCTCCTTAAACCTCCCAATGATAAGTAATGTCCTCCAAGTAGCATGCCAGGACACTCTAGCTGTAGTGACCCAAAGTTCCATTAACCACTCTTGCCAGCATACTCAGACGTTCATGATCACCATGCTGATCCCTAAAACCCTCAGGCTGTGCTTTATGCACCATGATAATTAGCTCCAATCTATATCCAGTGATTTTTTTAAGAGACCCTTTCACCTGGTACTATTGGCAGTACAGAAGGCATCACTCGGAGCCCGATATGCTATTCTTTAAAATCTACAGTAATCTTGTAAAGTTTACCAGATTTTAACTAGACCTCAGACAATTTTGAGAGTCTGTACGGGATCAAGGCAGTTCTAAATTCACACATAATCACCATGTCTATTACTCGAAGCATCTAGGATCCAGTACACATTTCTATTCAGTGAGCCAGGGCTCCTGGCATGGAGGAGGGTGAGGTTTTTCATAATTTACCATAACTAAAACACGGTGCTTCCCCCCAGGTCTTCTGCATTTGGTCTACATATACCTATCATACTTATAATATGATATACTTGAAGGTGTACAATAAGAAGGAAGTGTCAGAAGACTCTGTAAATAAATAGAGGATAATCTTGAGATATATATATAACTACTTAGGGGGTTTCTGGAAAGTTTTCCATCCAGGTTTGCTAGAGAAACTTGGGTAAGAAACCCTTTGGAAGGGCGATTTTTGGTGTGAAAGGAGCCCATCACCAAGACCTTTGATTAGTCACTTTAACTGTCAAGGTAATAGAGGTCATGCGGGGTATTATGGGGGAAGAAAAGGGTGAAAAAATCGTGGCCATGGCCACTAGCGAAATTGCGGAGAATTAGCTACGTTTAGAGCACCAATCCCCAGCTTGGGTAGCCCTGCCTCTGTTATAACGTCAAGTTAAATTGCATAAGTACTCCATCTTCCCCTTCATAGTTCCCTTTACCTTTGACTTTCTTTCTATGTGTTTGCATTATTCTAAAATTGAGTTAATTTCATCTATACGAGTTAGCTGTGTCAGTCTCTCCCTTAAAATTTGTATATAAACTACATTTTTTAGTAGCGGTTGGTTTATGGGCTCATGATGTAAATTTAAGCGCAAATTACTGTTTTTTTCTTTCCCCTTCTTCTAGACCCTCTCAATTAAAATAGCTGTGACAAAAAAGTTCTTGGTGAGGAACCCCCGCTGTGTCCACGGCGGCATCTAGGATGGTTTCCCTTCGGCGATATCATATTAGACGGACTCAACTTGCAAGTGCTGTGCCGCGAAATCCATACAACCTGCACCAAGCAGCTAAGGATTTACGAGCCAGGCTAGATCATCACTACACAGCCAAAGAAGTCTCTCATGATACATCTAAATATCCAACGTGCTTGTAATAGTAAAGCCCCTCAATTACTCTTTGGATGAAAATTCCAATATTACCCAATAGAATTTAAATGCAACCATAACCCTTATCTTCTCGGGAAATACCTAATCCTTGCAAGTCTCTATGACGTATTAAGGAGGGAGCCGGGAGGACAATAAACTCCCCCCCACCATCGGCTGCTACCGTACCGTAACAACCCCGCATTTTCATTTTCGGAAGCAACAAACACCAACAAACACTTCTCAGATTTTTCGCAGAAATTCGTCCAATTCATCATGATTTCAGTCGGCTCATCAATCCCCGCTGCTCCCGGAAGCCTCTGGGTTGAGAAGGACAACAATACTCTCTCCTTCCCTTCTAGCGGAAAGTACATTATCGTGGGCGTTCCAGGAGCCTTTACTCGTTCGTTTCCCCCTGTGTCCCAAATAAGTTTCTACGGGCAGGAGAAGTTCTAACAAAAGATTTTCGACGCGGCTAGCTCCTTGCTCATCGCAGGTTCCTGGATACGTTGAAAACTACGATAAGCTCAAGGAGAAGGGTATCAGTGCTGTTTACATTGTTGCCGTTAACGACATTGTAAGTTTCTTAGTTTGATCTAATTGTGATTGATTTATTGACCGTATTACTAGTTTGTTGTGAACGCTTGGAAGGAGAAGCTTGCCAAAGACTCTAGCGTCCACTTCCTCTCGGATTCCAAAGGTATACCAATTACCTAAATCTCATTGGGTAATGGGTATTCAATACTAATCTCGGATATTTGTGGGCTAGGTGAATTCACCAATTCGGTTGGCCTCGGTTTTGATGCTAGCGGATTGCTCGGAAACACTCGTTCCAAGAGATATGTCGCTGTTGTTGAGGATGGAAAGGTTATCAATCTTCAAGTACGACCTACAGTATCCTAACCACAACTTTTGCGAAGAACTTCGGACTAATTTTTGGCAAACAGGTTGAGGATGAAGTCCCTAATGTCACTGTCACCCACGCAGACAAGATCCTAGGGAGCTTGTAAGATGTCCAGGAGGATCTCATAATCTCACTATCTTAGCCTGAGAGTCGGTTCGACACAATCAAATAAGGGTCTATCCTAAAAAAATCTAAAAAAAGCTCTCAGTTTGTGATCCCAAATTCGTGTTAGTTACAGTAGGTATCGCCTATGCTGGACGGTGACTGTTACCTACTGAGCAACCGCTCCCGATAAGGAAGCCCAAACATTCCTGAAAAGTTGTGCTGCATGTGGATAACCGCTGTCTGGAATACCGCCGTGAGCTTTAGAAGGGTTCCGCAGATTCCGCGACGAAAATTGTGAATGGTTCAGACATGATGCAGAGTTTGTAGAACCTATAGCTAGAAGCCGTATCAACAGTGTATTGAAAGTCCGTATACTATAAAGACTAGGATACAGTTAAACTACCCCTAACCTATATTGTCAAGAACCCCGCACTCCAACCGCTTCAAAGACCCTTTAAAGCAGGATCGAGCCCCAGTCACTCAATTCTCTAGCAACATCACCAATTCAAGCCAAAACCAACGCCAATTATGACTGAAAAAGCTTTGTTATCTTTCAAGGCCCTCTCATTTGATGTTTACGGAACTCTGATAGACTGGGAATCGGGGATATACGCTGCGGCATCACCTCTCCTCTCCCGTGCCTCATCACAAACTGATGCATCCAAATCTGCCTTCCTCCAGCGCTACCAGACCCTCGAGGCTAAGCGACAAGCAGAAACTCCAACCCTCCCTTATAGCACTCTCCTATCAGGAGTCTACCGCGACCTTCACGAGCAGCTCTGCGCAGAAACCCCACTCTCCACCGCCGAAGCCGAGGCCTTCGGAAATAGCGTCCCCACCTGGCCCGCGTTCCCTGATACCAAGGAAGCCCTCACGCGGCTGAAGAACCACTACAAGCTGATCGTCCTCAGTAATGTCGACAAAGCCAGTTTCGCAGGCAGCCTAGGAAAGCTAGGTGGCGCGGGAACGTTCGACGAGGTGTGTACGGCCGAGGAAATCGGCAGCTATAAACCAGATTTGAAAAACTTCGGGTACATGCTTGAAAAGGCGGCGGGACTTGGGGTGAAGAAAGATGAGGTGCTGGTAACTGCGCAAAGTCTATGGCACGATCATGTGCCCGCCGAGAAAGCTGGGTTGGCCGGCGCGTGGATCAATCGCGAGGGTGCGGTTTTGGGGGTGGAAGGGGTGGAAGGGACCATCGATGGGAGAAGGGTCGGTGGCTGGAAATGGAGGTTCAAAACTCTTGGAGAGATGGCAGACGCGGTCGAGATGGAGGCGGAAGCATTTGCAGGGGGGGGTAGATCCAAGGGAGAGGATGCCGCGGCGGGTGAACAACGAGCCGCATGAGTCCCGTTGTGTGGTAACGGGAGATCACCCCGTGTGTTGTTCGGGTAGCATCATGGAGAAAATACAAACATTGAAAAAGCGAAATATCTCCACTAATCCATCACCTGCTCAGTTCATGACGAATTTGACCCCGAATCACCCAAAAACCACCTCCCTCAACCGCCTTAGGTGCGCCAACCAAGCCGCCCACCCCTTGAGCTCCAAGCCGACAACCCCACGAATGAGTTGCGCATAGATCTCATTGGGTAAGGTAACCTCAAGGTCTACATCCTCTTTGACAAACCAATCTCCAAAGGCACCTACCTAAGTCACACTTCATGATCACCTACGCGCCACTGGTATACAATATCTTCCCACTGAACAAAGCCCCATCCACTCCTGTTTGAATCTTAAGCTTCCGATTCTAACCTCCCACGCTTGGATAATCCCGGAAACAAGACATCGCAGTCAGTAAATTTGGCCATGGAGTCAGCACCTATGCCGATTCTCACCCGAAGCCAAACAAGAAGCACACTGCCAACAGTGACCCAAGCGCGCCGGGAGAGCCATACGGGAGTAGGCGCAAGATGTGCACGAGCAAAACGAGACCTAAGCCCCCGCCGGAGGACTCACCGCTCAGGAGTATCTGGCGGGGAGATCGTTCGGAGGGGGTTGTTGGAAGGTTATCATCTGCGTGATCTAGACAGGGCATTGCCTGCCAGGGGCGAGGGTGCATTTAACGCAGAGGGAACCTTCTCCGCCTCGGCGATTAAGCTATCAAAGGAATCCCGATATCTGGGGTGGAAAATTAGCGCAGAACCGTGTCCACCTTGGACGTAGTGGAGGTCTCCGAATTGCCATTCCGGTGGTATTGCCTTAGGAGCGTGGCGATCTGGTACTGCGCTAGTAGTCCGGTTAAGTAAAAATACCGATATCGATCACTGTGTGGTGTGAGGAGGTAAGAGCTTCATTACCCATAGGAATAGCTTAACAGCACTGGCCCTCCTAACCTAAAGTGTTAGAGCTGATATCGCAATTCACACATGCAGTCCCAGAGGTAGCCGGCAGACGAGAGAAGGTGAACGAAATGTGGAAGCTCTGATGACTTCCAGGCATTGTGCTTCATTCATTGCTAGTACGAGACTTGTGAATGATAAGCAATACTCATTATGATATTATACGGTACAGCAGCACGACCAAATACAATGCCGTACCCAGTTTTACTAGAGCAAAAAAAAGCCCCCCCGAAGAGTGCTCTTCACTGAGGATTGTCTTAGCCGTTCTTGATTTCCAGCTCGGTCAATTAGCGCATGTGCATCAGAGATCGCGCGGAGACAAAGATGCACGACGATGTTGGATGAGAGCGGTGGCACCACAGGGAAACTCGGACGGAATTTTATTAGAGAAAATAGGGTTCTGCAGATGGCGGTTCGTCAAGTGCATGATAAATAGACATGCCATGATAGAAGCTTCCGCCTCGAGCACTCTGCAGTTAGCCATACGAAATCGATCAGTAAACTATTCGTCCAGGAAGGCCAGTGCTTAAGCTCGGCGAAAGTTTACTTCTTGCTAAGACTCGTTGGATTGGTGATTGCTTATACGGATACACCATGTAAAGGAGCTGTGCTGCCTAGGTTGCAGGCGCTGTTTGTATCGTAAGAACAAGGCAGTTGGGTTTGAGATTCCTAAGACCGTGGGGATTTTAGTTGTGATATGTAGAAATACGCCGCTGTGGTGCCATACGATTATTATCGTGGTTTCGGGGGGGGCGACTTACGGTATATTAGGGGCGATTCTGGTAACACCAGCCTACAGGAAGACTAGAGGGGATGTGCAGTGCTGTACTGGTGTGGCCTAGGGTATGTAATAGGGTAGTTTGGTATGGTGGATAGCCTATTTGGGTGGCGGCCAAATTCACATGATAGTGGGCACGGAGGCTTTTTACATATAAGGCTCTCCTTCATGTGTCCTAGCTTAGAGAAGAACATCCACACGGGGAATCAACCAGTCAATCCACAACGTTTCCTTTCCTTCTCAATTGGTTCAAGTGCTTCTGTCTTTATCTTACCCTTGCGAGTCGACACTCAAGGTAGTTATCGTACCGTTCCCGTCATCACCCTCCGTCACTCGTGACTCAAATTACTGTCTCACACCCAGAAATTGCCCGGACTAACGAGAAAACAACAACAGTCACACCCCGAAAGGCCAAGTTCCAGATTCAAGATCTCCTCCATTTGAAAAATAAATATATCCCATAAGTATCTCTCGGGAGACGCAAAAACCCCTTAGAAATATACAATCACACAACAAAACATGCTATCTAACGAAGGAGGAAAAAAACAAGAACTGTTCGGAGCGGCTCGCTCTGCGCCGGCCCCAATAATCGAACGGCCTTCTGGAGGAGATTGGGCAAAGGGGAGAAAGTCGGAATCTCTCTTCGAGCAAGCGAGGCGAGCACCCAGGCCAGACGTTGAGGTGCCGTTTGGAAATTGGTCGAAGATTAACTCGCAAACCCGTTTTAAGCAGGCTAGGAGGGCCCCACTGCCGGCGCCCGAGTTGCCGTTCGGGGATTGGTCTAGAGGGAAGAAGAGTGAGAATGTGCGCGGGCCGCTACTTATCGAAGCTTCTAGGAGCCCTTTCGAGGAATGGGTTGGGTATATGCTTAGGCGATCGGTTCGGTGAGAAATAGTTAGAATGGAAATTTCGAATAATTAAAATCTCTACCTTTTCACCTTTTTTTTTTTTTTGACATTAGGGACTTTGCGATTTCGCATCCAGAGTCAAATCCTAGCAATCTGGTTGGACCGTAACTGCATTTGCCTCACATCTGGAGTTCTTTTCGCGAAGTCTCTAATAATTAGCTAGACCCCCGCTCCGAATATCAAAACAGGTTAAAGCGCCAAAGTTCGGCCCCCCACTCCAATAAATGTCACTCCATAGCTTCACCGAGCCCAAGTAACCCTTAAAAAACATTGAGGAGAATACGGCATCTTTAATTTCGCAAAGAGAAGAGCCCTACTGCAAGGTTACTTAGCCCCCCAATCCCAGGAACAAGTAAGCAGTAATGCCAGCCCCATTTCCAGAGTTGTGAATAAGCACCATACGCCGGCTTTGTTCATCTTTAACCATGCTCCAACATCCGTAACAGAGCTCGCAGCATCGGCAAAGTAGTGTGGTCGAGGGATACCCAGTACTTCTAATCTCCAAAAAGCCCTTCAAGGTGTTGAAGACAACGATACTGCTGCCAGCACATCGCTTATCCGGGCCGCAGTTGCAGTGGGAGGTATGTCACAGTCACCCATGAGATGCGGAGTTATGCGGCGTCGCCGGGAACAACTTATTGACGTATTACTAGTAACTAATATATAAAGTACCCGCCTTAACCTTACCCAGCCAAGCAGAGGGGAGAGTAGAATAAAAAGGTACAGTATCATACCCACGCACAAAATTCTTCTTGATTTCATTCGTGATGCTCCGCCGCCCCGGAGTCTGGCAAATTGCCGTAAGAGGGGGGCTGATCGACAACTGCTGGGGAAGGGTAAGAGATCATTCGAGAATGAGAATGCGGGGTACGATAGGCCCGCAGCAGCTAGGGCTGGCCGCCTAACAATGCAAGTCCAAGAAATAGTGCGGCGCAACCTTAATTTATACTGATAGCTGACTCTGACAAAACAAAGAAGCGCCATGATACGAGTGTAAGAAACCACTCTCCCTGGTTGCATATTCCTTCATTTATTTTTTCCGTTAAATCCTTCATTCGTTTCAAGAAGTGCAATTCTTGTGACACTGCTAGGTTACGACAGAGGGCCCAAAGACACGCAGCAACCCCCAGAAATGAATGAAAAATCGAAAAAAAGCAGCAAAATAATATCAACCACGGTAGGGCACAGTGCTCGAGTAGTGCGCAAGTATGGCCAGATCCTATATAACCTCCCCACCCCGGAGAGCATATGTGTGAAGCTCTCTTAAACGGGGGATCCCCTTCCGTTGGAAAATCTAAGCTATTGGTAGAAGCATGCTTAGGCTAAACTTGAAAGACTCTAACATAAGTATCTGATATCGCTTCAACATTTAGGAGCACTTAGGAGACCGGGGAGAAGCTATCTAGTTGAGGTACTGCCCTACGCCCGAGATACAATTCCTGATGAGATTTTTGAGCAGTTGCGGGGCTCAGTGCTTGACTGGTTTAGGCTATCGTTGAGGCAAGGGGCTCATATACTACCTGATATCAGGCACTTTGGCCTTTTTTCTCCCGATTTATATGCAAAAGATTCATTTTCTTTTTATCCCTTATCAATTGAACCTTGAGCTGCCCAATTCCACCGGTACGTATGCTCTTTGCCGTTGCCGTGACGTCTAAGAGATGTGATCCAAAGCATTTGCCGATAGTTATATCACGGGTTTAACAAAAAAAAAAGATGTCGCTTACCGGTAGTCAAATGAACGCTGAGGTTAGTGTGTGCTTTTATTCGTAGAATTCGACATGCCCCCTGACGAAGGAATTGGGTCTCACAAGCGAGGAAAGCTCCGTTGGTGGCGCATGGGTTACAGCGCTAATCTCATTGGCTTTGTGGCTCCCTGCCGTTTTTGAGGCTCGGTACTCGAACTAGTACTAGTGTAGTAGTACGGCAGCAATTGAGTGCTTAGGGCATATCAGCATAGGGGGAGAAGGAGCTGTTGGTCGAAACTGTGTGTGTGTAACCGTTCCCTGGGTTGCAAAGGAGGCCCTCGAACCAGCCGGGGGAGGTTTAACGAACTTACCAAGTACTCGAGTACTGGTGAGGTACTGATGCTGAACTCGTCCCCCTCCAAGTCCTTGGTTAAGCAAGATTCTCAGGTGGTGCCGTGACGAAACGGGGAATCTGGCTCTTGATCAGAGGCGCTGAGTTGGTTCGTGGAGTTGTCCCCGGCATGGCAATTCTCCGGAAAACTCCTTTCCGCCACCTCCACTTGAGTGTATTGGCACCAGCAGGCGGTCACTTGTAGACGGAGCTCTTTGCAAAGTGCCCGAGTGTCCTTTGGGTGCAGGGCGGCCTGAAACAGTCAAGTTTTTATGATAGCTGGGCATGCTAGGCCCGCGAGGGGGCAACCTTTTCAATATCAACGACCCTCAGACTTTCTCTATTGATACTCGAGTACCATCAAGGTTTCAACCCTTATCTCTCACCCCAATAGTGATAAATGATAACACCAGCTGGGACTCCAGAGTTACTCAGTCAAAAAATTGCCAGGTTAAAGGGGGTAAAAAGATTTGTTTTTTTTAAAAAGTATTCATTTAGATAGCCTGGGTTGCTTAAAATCCGTTGGCAAATCTCCGTCCTATGATGGAAAATTCACAGGGGCCTTTGCCTGCCGAGAACACCCCAAGAGATCAGCTTTTGCACAAATCATGTTTTTCTGTGCCTAATATTTCTCCAAAGAATTAATAAATTCACCTGGTTCCAGTTTATTTTCAGGTAATATTTTTGAATTGAATTTTTTTTATGGCAGCGTTTTCTTTCTTAGAAGTTGGGTGAGATTTTCTGGGCAACCACTAGTAGCCGAATGTCATCTTTGGCTGGCATTAAAAAAACATTGATGGTGTGATGTTTTGTAGGGGGGACCGGGATTTGCTGGTATTCTGTGGGCTTTCTCGTCTGGATACTTTGTTGAAATTCGCGAGCACTGAGCTAGTGCCTAAGTTAACTTGGACCGTTTGCATAGAGTGAACATGGGAGTTACCGGAGGCGAAGTGGAATACCTTAAACTCGGACTTTAACGGCCGCCCCTTTGAAGCCTAAGGACCCCCAAAAGTGCCCCTGCAAGCGAATAAATGCACGAAAAATTGAGCCCTGCAGTGGGAGTTCTTTTTTGGGGGAAGGGGCAGTTATAATAACTTGGTTGATAGGGAGTAATTCTGGCAATTAGGGTCAATAATCAGGCAAAGTGCGTTCGGGCGGGGCGCTGGTGGAATGGGCGTCGCATGAGAAGTGTACCTCCAGCAATGGGGCCGGCGGGTATTGTTGAGCGTGGTGGGGTTCCTTTCCAATCTGCACTATCCCCAGTGGAAAAAGCAAAAGCATGATTAAGCACTCAGGAACGCCTTTGCTCCCTCAGCCGTACTAACCATAAGAAACCTTCGACTCCTCTTCTTTCCCGTCTCCCTAATTTTCACGATATTCCAAGAACTCGCCCCTATTTACTCTGCCCTATTATCCGAAAGCTTTTCTTCAGCAATGGATCCTACACAGTATCTAGCCGGAGGAGCAAGATGGAGCCAGGTCCAGCATATTATGCAAACAACTTCCGTAACTAGAAATAGGGCTGTTGCTGCGCTGAAGGTGGGCTTACCCTTATTTGCTGGAGGGGAAATGACTGATGAGTGGTTACCGGTAGGCATGTCGAAACGATACTGAGGCGGCGATAAATATGCTCGGGACGGTATTTGCTACCGGTATGCCCCCCCCTCTAGTCAACTCTGGTTTCCACAAACTAACAATTCTTAGGACCACCAGACACAAAGGTCAATCCTAAGTCAAAAATCCCCACTCCAGAGAACCCCCAAGGGCGCCCCAGGCAAAATAGCAACGAATCTCCAGAGCTTTTTGTGCCCATCGTAGTTGATGATGGATTACAGGCCGTCTCACCAGTCGACACGACAGTTACCCGTCCCGATACCGAGACTGACAACCCGTTAGCACCCTCGGATAATAATATCCGACGCAGTAATAATAATAGTAATGGCGTTGAAAACAGTAACGGCGTTGAAAAACGTAATGGCGTCGAAAAGGGTGGTGGTCGTGATTGTGAGTAATCCAATTGTTTTGAGTGGCCCACTCGGGAGTAACTTGAGTAAGCCAACCCCCCACCATACATGGCAAAGGATACCCAAGCAAATCCACCTTCCGCAGGTTCAGTTCAAGGTATGTTTGAAACCCGCTAACTTGTGAGTTGGGGCTCGCCCCGGATTAACATATCAGGCACCCAAGGCAGTCAAGACGGGTCTGTGGAACCAAGCTGCCCGGAGTGGGATTTTAGTCTGCCGCCCGTTACTAGTGGCGTTGGGCAATTTCGGCCGGAAGAGGGTATGACATTGAGCTTTTCGATATCAAGGCTTGTTGTTGGTCTACAGCAGGGTCTCGACGATAATAAGCTCACTCAGTACTTTTCATATTATCGGTCGGACACTATTGCGCGGTGCATTAACGGAACGGTATCAGGATACCCGGGAATTTTCTATGCAGTCGCGACCAATGACGAGAAATTGATCAGGACCTGGATAAAGCAAGGGGGAGATGCTAATGCCGTGGAGAAGATACATGGATTCCCGCTCCTGGCGTTTGCCATTCTAAATACGCGCAATATTGACAAGGATACTACGGCAATGGTCACCACACTACTTAGTTTGGGCGCAGATGCTGGTGTTATTCCAAAAGCCTTCTTTACACCCTTTCTACAGGACCCACCAGTGGAAGGTCCAGACCCGCGAGTAGTAACGGATATAGACGAGCCAAAGAAGAAATGGTGCGAACGGTATATCTGGCCATCGCTCGCTCGAGCGACTAATATTTCACAAAGATACTTCCTGGAAAAGACCATCAAGGATAAACCAGCATCCGCGCGTCAAAACCAGGTGGCTCTGGCGCATAACGCAACGGAATTGTTGGGAATATCATACTTCATGATCGGACAAGCGACAGCTGCAAGCTCCGTTATTAAGAAGCTTCTCACTCATCTTGCCCTACCGACCAGTAAACCGTTAGTATTGGTCTTTGCCGGACCTAGCGGTCATGGTAAAACAGAATTGGCAAAGCGCCTTGGTCAGCTCCTGACACTGGAACTCGAATGCGTCGATTCTACAGAGATCAAATATGAGTCTGATCTATTCGGACCTAAGCAGCCGTATTTGGGATACCAGCAAGGCTCCCCGTTAAACAATTTCCTAACACGAATGAGCGGGAAACGGGCAATCGTCTTTCTGGATGAGTTCGAAAAGACCACGCGGGAAGTTCAGAATGCCTGCCTGATCCCTTTCGACGAAGGTATGAACCGCCTCGTCCTAATTGCGCCAACACGCACACAGCTAACTGGCTCGAAGGGAAGTACGTCGATCGAAGAAACCGGGAAGCCGTGGATTGTTCAAAGACGATCTGGATCATAGCGACAAACGCGCTAGATCGGAAAATCGTCGATTTCTGTGAACACAACCCTGGTGTCTTCAAGAACGATGATGAAGAGAAACATGTGCGACTAATGACCGAGTTGGAAAAGACCCTGAAGCAACAATTAAAGCATACTTTCGGAGTATTTCCCTCCTTTGCCCTTACTAGGCCGTTGAGCTAAAATGGATACTGACCCTCCTCCGATAGAACCCCCTGTCCGGTAGAATCTCCTCTGTGCTCCCCTTCCTCCCCTTCTCCCTCGGCGAACAAGCAGTGGTGGCACACAAATACGTCCTCGAACTGAAAAACAAAGTCCTAACCCCCGTGAACCTCTCCTCGGGGAAATTGGTTGGAAGAGTGCTCCTGCACATCAGGAGTGACGGCGCCGTCTGCAAAGCTGTAGCCACGGACGGCTATGATCCGGACCAGGGCGCGCGTTCGCTGCAGACTGCGGTCAAGACACGTGTTGAGGAGGAGCTAGTACATACATATTTGGAAGAAGATGAGGTTATTTCTGAAACCCAGGCGCTTGCGGATTATACAGTGGATATTCAGCGGGATGGGACGTTGTTGATATTTAAGTCTACGGGGGCGGAGAAGTCTTTCACGGATTAGAACTTTTGGTGTTTGTTTTTCTGGATAGCTTTTGGTAGCGAGTAAATTAATATAATACAGTCCTGGAGTTTCTTGGTACAGTAGTACATAGGATTACCACTTTGAGGCTGTCTTTGGCAGCGATATATCCCAATTCATGTTGGCTCACTCGATAGGGTTAGGGGAATTAATTGCCCATCACTTTGAGAGTTTTGGAAACAATACGGTATGATACTTTTAATAGTTCACAACAGCAAATGGGCCATGCGATTAGGAGGAATATTGTGAATGTATGTGATTTTGCTAAAATGTGTACATCATGAGTTAATTAGCCTATCTTCCACCATAATGAATCTACTTCTTGTCATAATCCGCCACAATCTCTCCAACCACAGTTCCTGGATGACCAATCAGCGGACCCCTTGACGTTTCTCGACACAAAAAAGAACTCTCGAACCCACCTTTACAGACTACTTTGAATGAAATCGCCGCTTCAAAGCTCATTTCGAGTGCGTACTCAACCTTGTAGTAAGACCCCGCTGCTCCCTGTACCGTTTTCCAGGTGTCCAGCGGAAAGGATGTCAGGTCTACCTCGATACCGGCTAGAACGGAGCATTCTATAATACACGTTAACCCCACGGGGAAAAGAGGGGGGGGGGAGTCGGGGGTTGGTACGAGAATCCATAAAGTCTGGGGCATCCCCGCTACTGGTATATGTGATGAGCTCTTCCGTAAAGCGAAGTTGCTTGGTATCGGTGATGGCGCGGTAGAACGGGAAGTTGACTACCTTCGAGCTAGAGAACTCGTCTCCCTGGTAGAGATTGTCGGTAAGCTTATTGTTTAGCGGGTTGGGGAAGTGCAAACTTACTCGCTTGACATACCAGTTCATTCTCTGGGTGCAGAAGAAGCGTTGTTCTATATCGCTCCAGAGTCTGTTGTGACATTAGTTTTTGTACTTTTCACAGACGGGGGGGTATGGGCTTGGGGATATACTTATGCATCGCAGCTTCGTTTGCAAAGTCACCAACTTCGTGAATCTCCGGGTCCCAGGTCTGCCTGTACTCAATTCCGTAGAAGTTTCTGATCTTGCGAGTGCTAACTATATCGCCTTGTAGTCCGCGCAACAGCGCTCCTCGAACTACGGCAGACCACCTTCGTTCGTTCGCAACGTTAGTAAGTCTCGGGCAGGTCTCGGAAGCGACGCGGGATGTAGGTACGCATTCACGGGTTGGATAACATCCGTTCCTTCCCATATCGGATTGCCTTCAATTTTCCTCCTCAGATACTCGCTGCTTCCGAAACCACCGACAAGCAAGATTGCAGAAACCTTGTTTTTGCCCGGCAGCTCGGAAACAGCTTCGATTTGCTCGGCTATGAGCATGACAATACGGTCAATGACCGGGTCAAACACCTCCTCCAGATCCTTTTGCCTGATAACCAGGCAGCCGTCTCGGACACCTGCTTCTTCGTTGTCCGGGATACCGGCGGGCACTGTACTTGATGTTAATGTTGAATAGAACCCTAAGTATAGGGAGCTAATTAACCTTCGATGGTGTACTCCTTCTCGTCTTCAAGTCCGTGACCAAAATCCGTTTTGACTTCTTCGTTGAAAGCTCGGTGGATCTGTAGGTTTAGAATGTGGCTGTCTGGGGGATGGAAAACACACCTCCGTCATTCCTTCGACGTATGCTACTCTCGGAAGCGCATCTAGATATTTGCCGATCTTCTTAGTGACGAAGTCTTCAAATCTTCGGTTTAGGTACACAGATCCGCAGAGGCCCCCCGTGCCTAAGGTTGCTTCTTCAACTTTGAGGACAGGTTTAGTGCCCAAGACTCTGTAGGTAATTAGATCCTATGGCCGTCGGATAAGCTGTAGTACAGGGTGATGAGGGCATTGGTTGATCAAGCTCTACCCACCACAGTTCCTCCACCCGCGTCACAGGTCAAGAATATATCCCCCTTCTTAATTGAATATTCGGGTAGCTGGATAATATCCTATAAGTTACACGGTCTCATAGGAGTACGCGAGAAGCGCGCTTACAGTCGTAAATGTGTATACCGCTGCTGCTTCGGGCTCAGTGATTAATGAAACCTCGCCCGCAGAGCAGAACCCAGCATCAACAGCGCATTTCAGAGTGTCGCTCTTGGACTTGTCCGACCACACAGCTGGTACGGTCAGGATGTACTCAATTGGGGTTTTATCCACGAATTCTGTTGCAATCAATTCACTAGACTCTCTTATTTAGGACTCCCAGATTTACCTTTGGTCCAATCGGCGATCATACGATCGGCTGCCACTTCACAAATAGCCTTGAGGAATAGAGTGATTCCCTCGGTCAACGTCCTATCTGGTGGAAGACGGCCAATTTTTGCTGTGAATTTCGCCAGCGATTGGGCCGATTGAATCTGGGTAGGGTCTAGGTACCTATTATCGTTGTTAGTCACGGTTAGAAAAAAAGTGTGTTTTAAGAGATAAAGACCGACAATTTCGAAAATGATATTTTCTCGGGGTCATTTTCTACTTGAAATCCCCACTTGAACCCACCAGGCGCCGAGGAGTCGAATTTGAACTCCCTAAAGCAATTAGCCGTGCGTTTCTTAAGGTGCAAGGTTAGCTTACGATGGAACCTTCTGGGAGCTCTGATTCCCTTGTCCGGGCCAGTGATCCTCGATGATTTCTACATCTACTTCAGAGGGCTTCTAAGTATTAGCACCCTTGTTCCAATGAAGGATCATGTCGCAAACCAACCTCCATGCCCGATTGGTAGTAGGCATATGCAACCCCTGAGTATGTTGTACCGAAGTCAATTGCGCACTGATTTCATTTAGTATCAGGAGAGTAATCAATTGGGGACTCTGGGAAACTCACGATGATCTTTCCTTTCGCCATATTTTTTGATCGGCGGGGCTACCGTGGTAGAAGTAACTTCAACCCAAAAAAGAGGCACAACCTTACAGGTATTTAAGTCGAACCGTTCGTTGTAGCACAGGCTGTCACACTGCATCAAAAAAAAGGCTCTCAGCCGCACTCAAAAAAAGCAAGTAAGGACTCCTGGTTTCATTCACCCCCATTCAATATCGGGCTACTTAGAGGGCCTGTTCTGCGTTCCCGCTCTCGAAATCAACCCTTCAATCGATTTACCAACCTGTCGGCCATTTAATCCATTAGCAATGACGGGCCCGGAGCAGAGAATTCTCGTGAGTAGTGAAGCATTCCCGCGCTGTGTGAGAGAATGAAGCTAATTTTACCAAAGGTTGGAATATCACTTGGTTCAGGCTCCGCTTCTGCCGCGTTTTTGTTATCGGGAAAAGTATTTTCTAGACTTAAGAACTACCGTGTGAAGGTTGAAGCCAAACTAATGAGATAAGAATACAAACACCCAGCCAACGGTGATAGTTGGCTATCCGGGAGCTGAAGATCCGAAATGCGCTCTCGTGCCGGTGAAATTTAGACCAGCAATCGACGGCTTATCCGAGCCATTATGGGGTTACCAACTCAAGCCGGATGAGAAGTGCGAGCGGTTGCTAAGTTTGTATATTTCCTAAGCTAATTTTTTTAGGAATATTTTTTTTTAATTTCATGGTTCAGGAAGGTAGCGAGTAGTTTGGGGTCGGCCACGGAGAAGAATATCCTCGATGAGTTGAGCGTTAAGAATGGCGGCTTTACCACCCACGGGAGTTGGAGTTTGGATAGGGAGATGGATCAGAAGAAGTTCGACGAGCAACATCTCCTAGGCTTTTTGAAAGCTATGAAGGCACACATAATCAAGAAAGTTGCTTTGGCTTTTGGCGCTGGTACCCATCATCCTTCCCGTCTTCAATGCATGGCTAACGTGCAATAGAAGCATCACAAAAGATCCCCATACAGTTAATCATAACAATACCTCCATGGTGGACAGATACTATCTCTTCGCCCTTCGAGGCCCTTCTATCAACCCGTGAGAACCCCTCTACAAAACTACTATACGAACCAGAAGCCTGTTTTGCCCACTATCTCTCTCGCACGAAGGGTGTTAAGGTGGCCAATGGGGATTTATTGACGGTTTGCAATATGGAGGAGGAAATGATCACTATTTGTCACTATTTGGTGGGATCTATAATGCCTGTGATAAAGTTGATTCCAAAACGATGTGATCTCCTTTTGAGCGGTAGTAGTGATGTTGGCATGAGATTTGTCGAGTTAATGGAGAGGAGGTTAGAGGGCACAATTAGGGAGTTGGGACTTGAAGCCGATGAGGTTATTGCTCAATTAGACAAGGTAAGGGGGAAACATCCTGGTCAGCCTTTTCTTATTAACTGGGTTTTAGATGAAAGCTACTTTTATAGACAAGGTATTATTGCTCTCGTCAGAGGTCTGGGTCATAGCTAATCACTCACTCAGTTCCTGCCAAAATTTGATGGCAAGAAGCCATACAAATTCCGGTGTAAGAACCGCAAATTTCCCCAAATTTTTCTCTGTAATATTATTGACGCTTCCAAGTGCCCTGGGCCAATACTCCCGACTCGCCGCCTCACATAGTGTCGTTAACGATGCATCTCTCTGTTGACGACCTAGTATCACTATTCGAGCCAAGCTTTAAGAAGATCTATGACTATCTCAAGCTTATGGCTGACACGGCTAGCAAGAAGGTATCCATCCTATTTGCGGGGCCGCTAAGTGTGTGTCCATTTTTGCAGAATTATATACAGAGTCGGATTAGCCGGAACAACGATAAAATGCAAATATTAAAGACAGCTGACGGGTATATATTCCCTTCTTTAGCCGCGGGGAAATACTAATGCGGTGCTCGGATAGGCACACTTCAGGAGCTAGGGGAGCAGCGCTAGCAGCAGATAATAATGTTAAAAAGCATATTATAAATGTCCGCGGCAAGACAAACGAAGTCAAAGCCTTCCGCTGGGCGGGTTCTCGTCTTGAGTTTCTACAAGAGCTAGAAGATAAGCTCGAGATTCGTCGCCAAGCCTTATTAGGCGCAATAAAGCCTTCTCGTGAAATATCTAGAGAGTATGTACGTTTAATCAAGGCCTATGAGAGACTACTCATCGAGAGGATCCAACGGCAAGGCTATTCGGCGCCCACTATAGCGGTTTTCAGGGCGATGAACGAAGCTCACTTAGACATGAAGCGGGGTGATAAGAGCAGGGAACTGCGAGCGAGGTTCGAAGCCGGATATGTGGCTGAGAAGAAGGCAAGAGTACAGGGACCAGGATCAAAGGCCGAGGATTTTGCGGCATTACTTGGAGATACAGCGGCTATCGAATTTCTGAATTCGAATCGACCAGCGGAGGTTCCTTCGTCAGGTGGCCGTCCTCTGGCGGACCTTTCCGAGGCTCGAAACAATACGAATCAGCAATCATCTGGCTTATTGTTTCCGGACATACCTCAAGCTCCTCCCTCCAGACTAGAAACCCCAACACCACCCGCAGCTAGGGCCCCGGCATTCTCTGCTCCGTCTGCGCCACCTGCTCCTCCGCCGTTACTCCCTGCAGCCCGCAGGGCCCCTGTGTTTTCAGTCCCACCCATCTCGGCATCGGCACCAGTCCCGCCCCCAGTCCCAACCCCATCTCCCTCCCCAGCCATTCCTACAAGGGCTCCACCACCGCCCCCAGCTGGGAGAAGGGGGCCTGTATTCGCGGTCCCGGAAACGCCTCCAACAACAACTCCTACCCCGCCAACAGTTAGTTCGGCTCCCTCACCCCCACCCCCACCAGCTCCTCACACAGCCAGAGCCCCAGTGTTCTCAGTACCACCGGTGAATTCAGGTCAAGCACCTCCGACGCGGAGAGGACCCCCAGTCTTTTCAGTAGCACCTGTTACCCCCGCACCTCCGACGCCACCGGACCCCCCAGCACCAAGAGTGAGGGGTCCAGTGTTTGCAGTGCCAACAGTACCGTCTGAGCCACCCCCTTATGAACCCTCCGAGATTCCCACACAGCCTCCTGTACGGGCAAGAACTCCCGTACCTCCAGCCATACCTACAGGTGCAGGGGTACGTGTTCCAAGGTTTGCAGTACCCGCAACGGCTCCATTACCTGCGGGAGGGCCGCCACCGGCATCTGCACCTCCTGTATCAACGGGTCCCCCGTCTTTGGGTGCCCGTGCTCCGGTGTTCTCAGTCCCAATGGTGGCGCCTAGGCCATTGCGAGATGGCCACCTTCCTCAGGCGGCCCCAACACCTTCCGGGGAAAGGATTCCATCATTTGCTGTCCTTCCGGTTTCGTCCCCGCCTGTAGAACCACCACCAGCCGCTGAAAGAGTACCGATTCCGGCTCCAACTCTGCCGGCTAATGGAGTCGTACCCACACCGTCCGACCCTCCACACCCCCCGGCACCCCCTCCGTCCCTTCCAGCACCGGCACGTGCTCCGCCGGTTGGAGGTGTTAGACTTCCGGCATTTGCGGTGCCGCCTGTTGTCCCCGCCGAAACACCAACTCCGATTGAACCAACGGGCTCAGAAAGCGCGGGTCCAGAAGATTCGGGGGAGCCCAATCCAGAGGCACAATCTCCCAAAGAAGAGGACACAGATTCTGCCCAACACCAACCGCCAATCCCTTCCGCAGACCCAATTCCAGCAGCTAAAGAGGAGGCGACAGCCAGTCCCAACGCATCTCCCACTCCCACGCCCGCTAATGACGAAGGTACCCTCATAAATTCTAGCGCGGAACCTTTGTGCGCTGCAATTATCGCTGGTGATGCGGATATTGTCGATCAGCTTCTTGAATCCGGCACGTCTCCTCACTCACTCGTCCAAGACTCCTTTTCCGGCTTACACCTCGCCGCATCACTCGGCCATAGTGAGATCGTAATGATATATCTAGGCACCGAACTAGATGTTAATTCTACGGACACTGCCGGTAACAGTTCACTACATCTCGCTGCAAAAAATGGACACACCGTTGTTGTTGAAATCTTATTACAAGGTGGAGTAGATATGGAAGCTGTCAACATGGCCGGGAATTCGAGTTTACACGAAGCAGCAGTCGCCTCGCAGATAGAGGTAGTGCGACTATTGCTAAAAAAGGGTGCAAAGTTTGATAGGAAAAACCACGCGGGTAGAACAGCGTTCTTGGATACTGCAGCAACAGGGTGTGGTGAGATTTTAAGGTTGCTGATTGGCGCGGGAGCGGATGTCAAGACCTCTGATGCAGCGGGTAATTCCGCTCTTCACCTCGCGGCCACTGTTGGTGACGAGCAGTTTCTCTTGATGCTACTAGATCTTCCCTTGGACCCGGCGGCCAAGAATTCTCATGGAAAGATCCCATTGCACTACGCCGTCTCCGGAAAGAACGAATCGGCAATCAAGGTTTTACTTGAAATATATCTCCAAGAAGTATCGACGACCAGTATCTTTCCGGAACTTCCACAAAAGAAGCGTCTGTTATTTGAAAACTGGTGTGCGGGTGAAGGGAAGGCTGCCTTATTTTATTCGCTTAAACCAACCCCACATCAATCGATCGATACTTTAAAAACAGCTCTTCGATGGGCAGAATATAAAAGCAACAAGATGATTGCTTCCTTGATAACCGATAGCATCTTCCAACTCATTCCTAATGACCCGGATCCTACATATGTCCTTTCAGCGTTGTTACATTGGGCGGTGGAAGAGGGTCTTGAATTAGTTCTCAAGGTACTATTGGAGAAGGGAGAGCCAAAAGTAGACAAATTTGGCTCAACACTGCTGCACAAAGCTTCATTCGCCGGTCATGCTGCGATTGTAAGCTTCCTTCTGCGAAAATTCACAGATCCCCAAGTTCGATCAGCAGCTCTCTTCGTCGCCTCTTGGAGAGGCCATGAACCCATCGTGAACCAGCTCCTAGACACAGGTGTTGACCTCGACTCGAAGAACGAGGATGGGCAAACAGCTCTCCATTGGGCTGTAATCGCAAGTGACATGAAAAGCGCGTTGCAAACCCTGAACGCGCCGGGAACACGGAAGCGGCCGAAAAACAAGAAAGTCAACATCGGGATGGTTAAGCTCTTGATAGACCGAGGGGCAAAGGTCAATGACCGGAATAGTGTTGAGCAGACGCCTTTGCATTGGGCTGTTGTTAGAGGAGACCTTAAGGCTATCGAGTTGCTTCTAGAGAATGGAGCAGATCTAAAGGCTAAGGATGATGAGGGGGCGGATGTGATTGAGTGGGCAGCCAGTTATAGCGAGACGGATGAGGTTTACAGGCTTGTCAAGAACTGGGAGCAGAGGTAGTGCCCTAGTGGGAATTTAGACTGGGTTGGTTGTATAGCGGTGTTTGGGCTGATATGGGATCGAAATAGCTTGTATTTTGACGGAAGGTTGGCGAGCAGTTATTGTGACTGTAGGTGATCTTTTCATGTTAGCATTTTTAAGAATAATACAATTTGTATTCATGTTTTACTGCTGGGTAGGCACAAATCCTCGGAGAGGTGTTGTTAGATAGATTTTGGCTTCTCGGGACGGCGGGTTCTCTAACAGTCTGGTTTAATAATTGCGGTGATGCTGGGCAGCCCGGGAAAAATAGGTTTTTTTTTCATTGCGCTTGTTCGAGTTCTGGGTTCGAAGTTTAATTTGGCCCTTCGGGGGAATGGTCGATATTAATTAATAGGTTAACTTAATTAACTCGAGAAGTATGGGCCCTTGCGGCACGGGAACCTGAAGGGTATCCGATGCTTTTCATTCTAATGGCCCAGGTTGATAATATGCACTGGACCAGGACTTTTTCCTTTGTTTGCTTACGGGCGTTGGATCTCGCCCTGGGCAAAAGACCCCAGCGCCCCGCCCGTTGGCATACCGTAGGAACTCGAATACCGTACGATAGTCCGGCTGGATGCGGTGTCATTGGAGTTGCTTCCCCTAGTAAGTCCTGGTGCCTTTTTTTTTGTCTCTCAGCGGGAGGTGCTAAGCGGCTCGTTTTTATTACTTGTATTACTATACCCCCCCCCCCTCTTTTCTAAAGTAGGAAATTCTCTACTACATAACACAAGGTTCGAATATGAGTTTTTTGGCGGGAGGCGGATTGCCTGAATCCGTTCCTGGCGCCTTTGTGTACCCGGAATCGTCGTACAAGGGTACAAGATTCAAGCCCTACCTCCCGTTATCAACTTTCACAAGCAATTCCAAGAGACCAAGCCAGCTGCCAATCAGTAATGTTTGTCAACATCCCATTTTACCATCCCGTATGTCTCCCCTTAACCCTCATCCCCGCCCCTTCCTCTCTGTCTTGTTGCCTCCCCCTTCATCTCAGGATGTTCCTCATACTACTGCTACTCCTCTTGCTGACCCCAATCATAGCGCAAGCCGCATCCTCGAAACGCGGCCTTGTACATGTCACAGCAAACGGCCACCCTAGCGATGACAGCATATGGATAACCCCACCTACCACTCTGACATGGTATTATAACTACGGCTCCCGTCCCACATCGTCGCTCTCCTCGGGTAACCTCTCGTTCGTACCGATGCTCTGGGGCGACCACAATAATACTTTCCTCGAGGACGTTCGCGGCCAAGAGAACGTGAAGTGGGTTCTTGGCTTCAACGAGCCGGATATGGGGAGTGATGTGGGCGGGAGTAACATCCTGCCGGCGAGAGCGGCTGAATTGTGGAAGAGGGATATAGAGCCTTTGAAGAGGAATGGGAAGGAATTGGGGGCTCCCGCCGTTAGTGGGGGTCCGACTGGGATGAGCTGGTTGAAGGAGTTTGTCCCTCTATCGCTTTTAACTAGCTCATCGGATGGCAGCTAATTAAGATGGGCGGCGGTTCCAGCTTTTTCAAAGAATGCGATGGATGCTCAGTGGATTTCATCCCGATACACTGGTACGGGAATTTCGAGGGGCTCGCATCTCACCTTGGTGAGGTTCGCGGGGCCTTTCCGAATAAGACCATATGGGTTACGGAGTTTGGGTGGGCGGATCAACCACTGTTTGTCACCTTCCTCCCTTCTCTTACTCCTATTGTCCGATCACAATTAACCATTCCCCCGATAGTGCCGCTACTCAGAGTTTTTTCAACACTAGCCTGAAGTATCTTGACCGTCTTGACTATGTTACCCACTATAGCTGGTTCGGAAGCTTCAGGAGCGATGTTAGCAATGTAGGGCCTAACGGGGCGATGCTCAATAGCAAAGGGGAGGTTACGGATATTGGGGCTTGGTATCTAGGGCGTCAGGCAAAGGGGATAAAACCTGATAGTGTCAATTCTGCAGCGGGGATTAGAAGGGGGGATTGGGTGCTTTGGGGGGTAGTTTACTTCATAATTGGTGCTTGGGTGTTTTAGATAGAATAGTTCACGTTGTAACCTTACTATAAGAATGATAGCTAAGCTACCGGTAGTAGAAAGGCAAGGGCTATTTCTTCCTGAGATATACCCGGGTTGCCAGTTGGTGGGGGAAGAAGAAAATCTCAATATATCTTGAATTGGTGAAATCCATTACAATTAGGTGGGGGGATTAGATACTTCATTCTGCAGAATTCTTTGTTTGATGCTCGAACGCCGGGCTGGGTTTGCCAAGCGCATCAGAAGTAACACGTGCCCGGAGTCCAAATCTCGCCGAATTGCCTATCCTTCTTAACCGAACGCGCCCCAGTAGTTTTGATACTAGGGAATCTATACAGCATTCAGAATTTGTTGTCGCCCCCCCAAACCAAAAGGAGCAAAGCAACTTTTAGAGAGAAAAATTAAATATTTCCTTCCCTCTTTAGTTTTTTTTTCGTTCTGCTATGATACCCGCCGATCAAGGACCTCACCCTTAGGGGGATTCTACCACCTCCTATAATAGCAGGTCTGATTTGCATCACAGCTCTCTTGGGGAGGGCCAAGGTCTTCAGTCTCCCAGTTCCTGTGGGGCAGGATTCCTTAAGTCTCCTATCATACCCTACGTGACGGGACCGTTTGATAATAACTCATTTTGAGAGGAATCGAACTCCTGGACTCTTGATAATTTGCACAGGAGGTTAACTGTTTCCTGACATATTGGGTATTTTCACGTCGTATCGCTAGGGGAACGGATATCTGATGTCTTTTGATATTTTTTGCAGGTGGTTGAGGATAGAGATGGGATTTCGTGATATTTATTAAGAGACCGATGTATAGCGGAAATGGACAGGCCCCTAAAGGAACGAAAATGGTAAACATTAATCACTGATACCAGCGGTGGGGTCCTCTTGCGTGAAAAGCCACAATTACAGCTGGGAACGTCTTGAGGTAAACCAAATCTTGAAGGGGGGGGGGGGGTCCTTCGTAGGGGTTCTCTTGCTTTTATCTTGTTTTTTTATATTTTATTTCCCTGCTAACTGGGTTAGGGGCACCTTGTTTTACAAGGTGAGGGAGGATGCTTTTTCCGGGAGTAAAACCTATCAGTTAGATGTGGGTTCAATTAACAACTAATTCTGGGTCTACCACCGTCTTGAGACTCATGTCGGGGGTGTCGCGTTTGTGCTGGTAATCTTTTCTGATATATCGGGGGCGGGGGGGGTCCGTTTTTTTGTTTTAAAGGAAGTTTTCGTATTAGTAGAGTCTGTGCACTAAGAGTGATTCCCCCCGCTGGTATTTATTTAGTAGGAAACGCTGCCCTGTAAAAAGTACTCTGGATGACTAATTGCATGAGACTGACATCACCAGGTGGGTCCTCCTATTTATTATACCTCTGAGTGGAGGGGGATGGTTATACATCTGAAGTTCCTGAGTTCTTAGATGATGAGAGCATAGACTGTAGCTATAGATCTAGGACTGCCCGAAATCTAGCATTGGCAAACCAAAGTCTATTGCCTCGAGCCAAGCTTTTGAGGAAGGAATGTCCTACCGCCGTACCATGCCCCAGGGAGAACATCCCAACTGGTATAATCAGAATTGGGGAATGGCGACTTGATTTATCTCGCAGCTAACCTGCTACAAAAAAAAAGTACTGTTCTTGTTAGCTGTGTTAGCTATGATATAAATATGTTGAGGTATGGCTATGGGTTAGATTAGTGAGTGCCTACTGTGTTTAGGTTAGGTCTATCATTAGTGGTGCAGGAGTGGACTTGGCATAGGTGTTTTCCTTTAAGTAGTTTCTCTCATGTACAGCAAGTATGGTGTGAATTGTCTCAAGCATGTACCAGTGGTGTTGCAAAATGTAATGCTTTATGTAATTAGGGCTAGATCGTTTAATAAGGCAAAAATCATTTCTGAAGGTTAGTTGTTCAAGTCTTGAACAAAGTTTACTTATTATGGTATTGTTTTTACATTGAATATTTACATGGAGGCAATCCTTCACTTATTCAATGACGGTTCAATTTTAATTCCAAGAAGAGTCAGTTATATGATAGAGCTAACGCATGTTTCACTGTAGTAACTTACTGGCCCCCAATTCTTGGCCTAATGTCTCAACCAAGGCCTGCCAACCTCTTGGGCTTGATGTGCTGGGAACGAAATATGTCTCATGGTTGGTGCTCATCAGGTTTGGCATAGGGGTTAATATCAAAGCCCTCCATGATATGAGGGCGATCAAAATGGGCAGGTTACTTGTTCTAGTTCAGCAGATCGAAGGAGATATAGTGAAGCAATGTTACTTAAGTATGATAGTATGATTTTCCTATTCGTTATTCCGTGAAATCTATAAGGGCAGTGGTTCCAGTGGTCTGTGCGAATGAGGCTCTCAAATCATCAAGCAGTCTGAAGAGGGGTTATCTTCCCTATGGTCCATTCTCTTATGCTCTCTTTCTACCCCATTGAGGCAGAGTTGTATCCAGAGAAGGGTTCGTCGAAAGGTCAATCTCTTTTCTCTCTCTTGAAACCAGGCATCCCGTTTACACCGGACCGAGGAGCCGCTGCCACCAAAAGCTCATCCTGGTGGATGCAATCGGATAATCGGTACAGTACCGTAGATATCGTAGCCTCAAGCCCCGTCCTGCAATAGTTCCGACCAATGCGAGTCCCTGTTGGGTGTGGATGGGGGCCGAATAGAGGGAGGCTACGCCCGCGCTTTAGTCAAGCACAAGTAGTGATTTAGAATCACCGAGTATAACTCCAAAACGAGTACAGGTATTGTCGCCGACGCATCTTACGCTCTTGAGCATGTCCTTCTAAGGCAGCTTGCATGCAAATCACTGGCACAGCTCCCTCTTCTCCACTTTCACACCAACACTCACTCCAAAGTGGTGTGTCTGTCTAAAATTCCCCCGATTCCAGAGTCCCGGTTGCTTAAACCCCATCAAGCCTCTGTTTCCCAGATTTAGGATGTGATAAAGCCGTAAGGTCTCATCTACCATATAGTCTATAAATTGACTCTCTATTCCCCTTCACGACGACTCATCCACATTACTTCCTTCTCATCCCAAAGGCAAAATCCTCTCACTTGACCAGTTATACTTCTTATTATTTCCAAGAACTTCCTGTCTCTCAACATGGCAAATCGCGTTAGGAACGTAAACCTGAACGATTCCTTTCTTTTAGCTCGTTAGTTTTCCTCCTGAGTGTGACGATAGAATCAAGATTGTGACTTTCTCCTCCGTTACCGATCTCTCTTCCACGCAGATAATCTTTGGTTTTACTTTAGTTTCGTGATCTCTCACCCGATATATGGCGGCTCTTGGCCTCTCAGGGCAGGAATTCGATAAGTAAGAAACTTAGGGAGCGCTTTGAGTCCGGCCGGATTGAAACTATCACATTGGATGTCAAGAGTTTCCAATAGCGTCCCAATATGAACACTCGTCTGGACGGCGTGGAGGTTCGCATCTAGCACCTGCCGAACGTCCGTTGGAATACCATCGAGGATTGCCTCCCAAAAGCCCCGCTCTCCTTCCTCGAATCCTTCCGGCATATGAAACTCGCCATCAGTGAACCTCCCGACGAGGTCATGGATTCTGGAACACCCCATGCCGAAAGGAAGGTCAGAAGAGAGTTCCCAATCAACAATCCCCGACACCTCACCATCCTCCTGAACCAGGATGTTTACGTGGTTGAGGTCGGCGTGTGAGATGAACAGCGGAAGGATCTTGAGCTGATCTGAGTTGTCGAGGAGCCTCTGAATATCTTCTCGGAAGGGCTTGATTTGATTGGCCCGGGGCCGATTCTCCTCATCGATCATCGCCGATTGAAGCATCCTTAACCTGGGCACAATGGTTCCCTCGACGACGGCGGTGCTATCGTAGGCGACGAAGCCACGGGAGAGGATCCTGCCCACCGATTTGGCACATGTGACATTCAGCGCACGGTTACAGAACGCAGCACTTCTCCGCCACGTTCGGCCTGGGATAAAGGACATGTAATATGGCCAAATCTCTTCGCGTTCGAGAGCTTCGTCCCTGATCTTCGCAATGTCGGGTACCACATCCCCAAGCGCCTGACGGGCACGTTGGAATATGTCGATGTCAAGAGGCTCAACCCGAAGCTGCACGATAACCTTCTCGCCAGATTCGAGAGTCACGATCAAGGTCCTGCTAAAGAATCCTTGGATATCCACGCCTCGAGCCTTCGTGGCCCGGATATTGAGGTGGGACCGAATGAGCTCTTTCGCCTTAGCGATCTGCTTCGCGCCCGTGTTCAAGGATGCCGGGAGATCGGAGTCGGAGTAGATAAACTTCGTCATAATAGCGACGTTGAGGGGAGAACGAGATCAAGAGACGCTGGATGGGATGGAGATCAGTGGTGGGATCGCTAAATGGATAGGAGAGAGCCGTGATGGATTTTTGAGAGGAGCAGTGTTGCCAAGAAGGCGAGGGATTTGAATCGGGGCTTCTGAAAATAGGGATTGAAGGGGAGGGGTTCTTTACTTTCTTAGTAAGCAAAAATAGCAGGAACTCCGAAGCGAATTTCTACTTTTGGTCCAGATAAGTGAGTATTTATTGCTGAGAAGCCGGGGAAACTGAGTACTCGAGCACCAGTGCTATCATAGCTTATTTGCCTTTTCTGCTCCATTTTGGCCCCTTTTCTTATCACCTCATTTGTTTCTTTGCTTCCAGCTGCCTTCAAATATCATTGTTTACCGATTTGTTAGAAGAGATTCTATCTTATCACCCCCCGGTTCGAAAAAGCGCGTTGAGGATTCGTAATCCTAAACCCCCTTTTGGGTGCCCCTCATGTCACCAAAGTTTGGAGGATAGGATTTGTTATAATTGTTTCTAGTAGCTAATTGGAAACCGGAATTTTGATGATGGAAAACCCAAGGAGCACACATTTCTTTTGTTACCGAGATCGTATAATACCTCGGGCCCCCCTATAGGAATGTGCCAAGCTATTATGCTGGTCAAGCGCCAAAAAGTACCTACCGGCAGGTCTACTAGCATAGTGCAGTACTGTACTCGCGATGTCTTGAAATTTGTAAAACGGACTGCTAATGCATATAGCCAAAAACCGGCCAGACCCCCGGGGCCCTAGTTGTCTGCAATATCAGCCTGCTTTACAAACGTCACTACATTAAGATCGGAGTACTCGCACAGCGAGTGACGGAAATTTAGTGCTAGGTGTCGGAGGCTGTGGATGCGATTTAAAAACTCGCAGAAGGATGTCCGGAACCAACGAACAATGATGTCACCGAATAAATTTTCCCAGAGTAAATTTTGTTTAGCTACTGCCGCAGGTGTACATCATTGGGCTCTCAGAGGGGTTTCCCTTTGGACTGCTAGTGGGGGAGGGGTTTTCAAATAGGAGTGCCAGTGGTAAAGCTTTTCCTGAGGGTGGTATCAGTACTTCGCTCCCTGATGCTCTGTTTTGTTTTTGGGCAAGAGCCCCGCTGAGATTATACACCGTTGGGTCTCGAATTCTAAGAACTGCCACTTGATGTCTCGATTTTCAACCTAGCTAAGTACAGAAATTGGTGAGTTACAGGGGCGCCCGCGAAGTTCCCATGCCCTTCCAAGCACTGCCTGCCCTTGAAAACGCTTCATCAGAACACTCTTTCTATTATTTAGGTAAACAAATTGTGGTTGAAATTTACAGTGTCCCTAGTGGCATATCCGGAAACGGTTATCTAAAAGGCTCGTGCTATTCCATTGTTAATAGGTATTGCTCTTGGGGTGCGTGAGGGGGGGATATGGGGAGCGTGCGGATGAGGCCGCTAGTGCTGCCAGCGCCAGAGTGACTGAGGTTCCAGTACTTAAGCTCGAATATTTGAAATTTCAATACCCACTATTTTACTCTTCACTGGAGGCAATAATAGCAAGCCTAGTTTTTTGCCTTGGAAAGGTATATCGTACCAGGAGGATGTTTGACTCCTCGCCATCTAGGACGACAGTAACCTCAAACTGCAAGGGGCCAAACAGCCCCTAGATTGTGGCACACATGAGTGGACTAGAGAGTGGCTGGCGAGTAAAGTGCCGAGAAGGCTTTGCAGGTATCAGGCAGTTCCTCCAGATGAGCCTGGCTCCGAGCAAGCACTTGGAGCGTGGGCATCAGCCTATCGAACTTTGCTTCACTGGTCAAAATTAGTATGTGTAACCGTTTTGTTGTTTTTTCAGCAGCTACTCGCCAATCTACTCTGATTTCTGGTGGGTGGAAAAATTCCGTCAAACTCTCGCCCAGTGGCTAGAAGGAATCAGGTTCCCTGAGTGGCTGAGAGGAAACCGGGCCAACCAGAGGGGTTCGGCAGACCCACCGGCGATACGGCACCTTGCACAAACGCCCTTCGATACTCTCCAATAGTTACTCCCTCGGTCCCCAGTATAGACATGTGATGCAGGTCCGGCGTAACTTTTAGGCTGATGGACTCCGATGGCAGTTGAAGGAAAATGGAGGAATTCCAAACCATCCTTTTCTAGACCCTCCGATCCGCCCCTAAGCAGCGCACCACGACACTTGACAAAGTCAGCATATTCCGCAGCCTCCTCCCAGCATTTTTGTAATGACTTGTTGATACCTAGCACCAGGGGGCATATTGCGGTTTCAATCCCCCAGGATAGGTGGAGAAATCAAGCTATAGGCACTCCTCTCGGTAATCGCATCAAGCACACCATGACCTCCGATAAACCAGGAAAGAGAAAATAAGAAGAAAAGGCCTCCATAAATTTACATTTAAGTTGCCAAAACTCATTCGCTAGTGCTGACACAGCTAGCGACTCAAGTTCAACATCCGTAACGCAAACCCTGCTAACAGTTCACACAAACAATAAAAACCGAGTTAAAACACTTTCTGAGACATTCATTCAGAGAACTCCAAAATGATTGGTCGGGACGGTGCCTAAGCATTTCATTCGCCCGCCAACAGCAGCTGTTGCAACAACTGAAATCCCAACCTCCTGTGCGCCATGGTTTGTGTCCAATAGCTGGGGGAAGGCAGCCAGACAGGTAGGTAGCCTAAGGTAGGCGAGTGATCCGGTATGACACCCCAAGCTGAAAAGAACATCACCCTAGGGCAAAGGATCTTTCGAGGCCGGGAAAATCGGGCTTCCTCTCCACGCCCAGGAATAGATATCGGCACGGGAGAGTCTCCCATCGAGAAAATGTCGAAAATAGCAATCAATCGATAGGCCTGATTCTCGAAGAACATTGAAATTTATTTTAGCCTACGGCAGCGGATTGCTTATTTCTCCCGTTGGAAGAAGAAAACTCATGGGAACTTCCGTTCCGCTAGTTCCCACTCCCCCATACGCTGTATCGGGGTAACCCTAACCCTGCACGAGTGATGATTGATGAAAGCAAGAAACAGAAGAAAACGAGGCGGGAACACGGGGTGACCGATCGACGGTTGGCAAAAGGTTCTCTGTGAGTTTTTTCCCGGGATGGCGTCGCCGGTCGTGTGTGTGGTTGAGTCATTTACGATAGGCTACTAATGGTTATGTATGATATCCCGCGAAAGAGGGAAGGGGGGATAAGAGGCTTTCTAAGAGTCGAACCTCGGGGACAACGTGGCAAAGAGGGTGGCCTTATCCGCGGTCAATTGGGCCCTAGCTAAGGCAGCGGGGTACGCAATGGTGCGATAACAGCATTAGGGAGCCAAGGCTTGATCACTTGAGTGGTATGGGGAGAGGTGGGGGTGGGGAAGGAGGGGCGAGGCCGGGCGGAGGGTCCGTGAGAAAATGCGGTGCGGAGTAGGGTACACTTTTTAGCCTCTGGCACTTAATTTTAGTCGCTGAAATGCTCACCGAGGACCATGCCACACCATACCATCCTCTCTTCCCTACCGATTTAGTCTTCACGAGTAATCGTACCATACAGCACTCGTACCTCGTATTATCCATGGCCCGAGGATGGGTAGACACCTAGGCTAGGCTGAGCCGAGTCAGTTGCCGTACAGTGTTGGAGAGTGCTGTATGATGAGGGGACAAGGAAACGTTCATTCGAGCTGAGTAATAGAATCTTAATTTGCCAAGAGTAGTCGCATTTCAGTTTAATCCCCTGGCGAATACTAGGATCTACCAACTGTTCTCTGCCAAGGAAAGTAATAGTAACTAACGTCCCACTAACATTCCCCTGCCCCTGCCAAAACCTTGCACTGCTTCTGAGCCAATATCTCCACGAAAGGTTGAGATATTCCCATTTTCTGGTTTAACGTCTAGAGAATAATCCACTCTATCACATAACAGAGCCATAATTCTCTTCGGAACGGTAGTTAAAAAACATCCCGACGTCCCTCACTATAGCTGCTATTTCCTGCAGCCGGCCTTATTTCTGTTGGTGTTTAGTAACTGGTAGTCGTGTGATTGCCGCGGCTTGCGGCTCAATTGGACCCTTGTATGACAGATCACTCGCAGGCCAAATCCAACCAAACGCTGGCAGGTAACCTACGTGTACCTGCGTGTGGACGCACCAAAAGAAACGGAGGAGGGGCAAGGGGGAATAACCTTATTGTTATTCTAATAACCCTCTTGACTTGTCGGCTGGCCGGCGACTTAGATTCGACCACATCGCATATCGCACAAAGACCTTGAGAGAGAGAAAAAGAAAAAAACAAAGTGTACGGCAATGTACATTTCTGGGCCAAAGGGCGATTCTGGGGAAAATAGAAACATCCTTCCTTCTGCGCTACTGACTTTTTTTCCCGATTTTTTCGTCCCGTCTTGCAGGAGTGGGTTGTGTTGTTCGACCAATTGCTCCAAGTTTATCACTTTTTCCTTGGTGGACGAAAGGAAGGAGGGAGAAGGGGAGGGGACGAGGCGCAGGATGTTTGTCCTACGTTTTATGCTAGTATGCGAATTGTATGGGCCGTCGTCGTAGAGCACTGCACCAATGGGTTCGCTGGGGTGGACTGCTCTCGCCTCACTTCTCATTCGCTATGGCAAGAGGTGGAAAGTCTTCCAACTAGCAGTGGCGGAACATTGGCCTCATTAATTCCATTCGATCTGGTCCGAGTATATCGCCCCATTGAACGTGCAGTGCAAAAGCAAGGCGAGCTCTGTAGCTACTCACTCATTCATGTCCAAGGGAAATCACCCTTAATGGCTTTGCTCGTTCATTGGAGAAACTTGACAGCCCGTTGAATCCATTGATTCCTATCGTGGGGTCATCGTTACTCATTGATGAACACATGAAAGGTATTAATTGTATCATGTGCTAGCTAGATAAATAAAACAATATTTCTCTCGTTCTTCCCTTCCCTCTCTCTCCTCTCGTCGGCTCCTCCTGAACACTTTCGTCCCCTCGTTGGCAATTTAGTCGCTACCTAGCAAGTGAACAGAGTGGTCCTGGAGACGCTCGATATACTTCCTTGCGCCGGCATACTTTCGCTGCCCGTGTTCCCTTCTCTTATTTCCTTCTTTTCCTCTTTCCCTTTCTTACCGATCCGTACTTTCTTGTGAACTGTCCAAGTTCTGTCCCGAGCGGGGTATGGCTCCCAATAACCCCACTTGGTTTCTAGGAATTGAGCTAAATTGAAAGCAGTACTCGATTTTTGAAACTTCCATTTTTTCCCTCAAGCAAAGTTGGACTTTGAAAATCGTAATCATGGTAGTGTAATTCCTATTTTTCCGTGGGTGGAGATTGTACAATGCTAACTTAGAACAGGTAGACAATGATGCAGCAACGCGGATGCATAAGGTATGTTTCGGGCACTCGGGTTTCCTCGGGAGCCCGTTTCCTAGGTGATATTTCAATAGTTAACATATCATCTCTTCCTCTTCTCAACAATTAGCAACTTGGGTAGGCATCTCAATTCCCCCAAATAATTCTCAAGCTCATCAAAATGACTCTCTCCAGCTACTATCTCTACATCTTCCCTGCCCTCCTTCTTGCAGCCGGGATCATCCGATCTCTCTACTACTCCGTGCGCAACGCTCGCATGAACTATGCCATAGACTCCGAATCCCAAAATCCCGTAGCATGGCGTACCTACCCCCCCAGCGCACTATCAAACTGGTTCAAGCGCACAATCCAATACCCAGCACTCTTTCGGGGCCGACACCGGAAGCCCATCGGTTGGTACACCTTCCCGACGCGCATAGAAACGATCCTGGTAGCGACGTACTGGCTGCTGAACATCATCTTCCTCGTTATAAATCGAAACCAGAAGGGCCTCAGCGGGAAGTATATCGACTCGGTGAAACTCATTGGGGACCGGGCGGGGACGCTAGCGTTGTGGAATTTACCAGTGTTCTTCTTGCTCGCGGGCAGGAATGATTTTTTGGTTTGGCTGACGGGGTGGAGTTACTCCATGTTCCACGTGTTTCACAAGTGGATTGCGAGGTGCGCAGTGTTGATGGCTGTAGTGCATTCTTTGGCATATGCGATTTATATGTATCAAGGTTGGTATCCCGAGTCTCGGATATGCACTCCTTCTCTCCCTGAGAGTGGAGGGATCAGTAGAGCTAAGCACACGGGAAAATAGTTGGACCCGAGAAACGAGGCTGGAACAGAATATATTGGATGAACGGCATAGCTGTGGGTTTCACCCTGACCCGCTAGAACCATGCGAGACTGTCGTGACCGCTAAGAGAATCTTAGGCAACGACGACGATGGGAGTAATCCTCGTCCTATCGCTATTCCCCTTCCGCAAGAAGGCGTACGAGTTCTTTCTTTTCTGTCATATCATATGCGCGGTCCTGTTCCTAGTATTCGTGTACCAGTACGCCCCCAGTTCTTCCCCATATTCTAGATCATGTGGCTAATTATTCTGAACAAAAGCCACCTAAAGCTCTCCAAGACAAACTCCTACGACGGCTGGATTTGGGCTTGCGTGTCAATGTGGGCCTTTGACCGCTTCGCCCGCCTCCTCCGAGTGATAATCCTGAACGCCCGAGCCTTCTCTTCCAACCCAGCAAACCACCACCTCGCACGGGCGAAATTCGTGAAAGGGACCGACATCATTCAATTAACTGTGTACCCATCCGCGGAGGATGTGGGATACTTCCCCGGGGCCCACTTTTTCGTCTTTCTGACAGGGAGTTGGAGGTTCTGGGAATGCCACCCGTTTACCGCTGCGGATTGGAGGCCCTCGGGACCGACGCTTACTGGGATGCCGCAGAGGTCGCCGTCGGGTGCGAGGTCACTATCGGAGTCTTTGGCAGATTCGTTAAATGGGTCGTTGAGTAAGGAGATTGGTGCCAGAAGCGGGGAACTGAGGGGTGGCGCGGTGGTTAGGAGTGGGAGTGGGAGGAGTGCGAGGAGTGGGAGTGGTAGGAGTGGTGGTAGTGGTGTTAATAGGAGTGGTAGCGGAAGAAGCGGAGTGACACGAAGTGGGAGCGGCCGAAGTTGTCGAAGTGCTCGAAGCGGCGTGGCAAGAAGCGGTAGCGGAAGAAGCAAGAGCAGCAGAAGCGAAAGGGATAGAAGCAGAGGAGGCTCAAGAGACAGAACAAGACTTAGGGGCGGGGAGCCAAGCCTCGAAGATCTCTGTGGTGCCGATCTCGGACTTCGTGGCGGCGGTCTGGACATTGAAGACGCTGAAGCGATCTTGGGCCTCCGCGGCGGTGACCTTCAGAGACAGAAGTCAAGGAACATATACATCGTCAAGCAGAACGGGAATCAGGGGAATATTTTCGTCGTGTCCGACACCGGAAAGGGCCGTCCCATCCTCTCCGATGCTCCAGGAGTAGGTGACATCGAGAGAACAGGCACACCAAGGGGCCTAGAACGTAGCAAATCCGAATCAACCCGCAGCAAGGAGCTAGCGAAAGCGAAGATCGCAAAAGCCCAAGAAGTAGCACGAGCGAAAGAAGCCGCGGCGAAAGCCAAAGAAGCGATAAGAATCTACGAGTTGACAAAAGCAAAAGAACTTGCAAAGGCCAGAGCCGAGCTTGAAAAAGCCAGACAAGCTGTAACCCCACCACTCAAGAAACCAGATAGCGAGAAGATTCCTGCCGCCCCTGAAGCCGATAGCGAGAAAGAACTTCCTAGAGACCCCCTCAAGAAAGAAAAAGAGCCAGCAAGGGCCATAAAAGAACCTCCGCCAAAACCGGAATCGTCAAAAAGAAAGCCGAAACGCACCCACTCCAAGACAGAAACCAAAGAAGAGCGCGCAGCAGCGCGCGAGAAACGGGCGGAAAAACGGCGCAAGCGCCTCGCGGAAAAGGATGAAGAGTCCGAAACCGAGCCGGAAACCGGCACCGAGGACATCAACGTTGGCGTGCTCGAGAAGTACGTCCCCGATCTCCGTGGCATAGACGAAGACGAAGACGACGACGATCTGGATCCGGAGAAATTAGCCTTAGAACTTGCTCTAGGCAAGGATGACCTAGATGACGAAGATGAAGATGATGAAGGCATGTCCATAGAAAAAGAGCTAGAAATGCTTAAACAGCGTCAACGCGAGGAGGCAGAACTTCGCCGTCGTGCAATAGAACTCGAAGAGGAACAGGGTGACCTCTCCCAGATCCTCCTCACCACGCGCACAACCGGCTCCGTGAACCGTCCACCGGGGAACGGGCGTGGTCCGCCGCGGCCAAAGCTAACATTCCTTATAAAGCCCAGAAAAGGCATGACAGCCACACTGGCAGGCATGATCCGCGAGAACGACGAAGCGCAGAAGCGTCGGGGCATCACGAGGATTAAAGAGTTGGAGATAAAGTGCCTTATCGAGGGCGCGTACGGGATAAATCGACCCATGCACCTGTTCGAGACCGCGGTCGTAATTGCCGGTGGCGTCGGCGTGACTACTATCCTCCCATATTTGGCGGACTTTGTCGACCGCTCGCGTGGAGCTGGTCCCGATAACCGCACGCTCACGCGCCGGTTTGTCTTCGTGTGGACCGCGCGCGAGGAGGAGCTTGTTGAGAATGTCATCGTCAAGCGGTTTCCCAAGGGCGTGCTCAATCGGGAGGACGTGAGCTTACAGTTGTACGTTACGAGGAGGAAGGCCGAGGGGGAGAAGAAGTTGCCCGGTGTGCGCTATCGTAGGCCAAATATTCCCGAGATTCTTGCGACAGAGAGGAAGAGGCTGGTAGGGAGGATGGCAGTGCTTTCGTGTGGGCCTTCAGTGCTTGTTGATATTACCAGGAATGCGGTTGTGGAGTGTCTGACACAGGAGAGGAAGCATGTGCAGTATTTCGAGGAGAGTTATGGGTGGTAGAAGGGAAACCCCTGTTTGGTGTAAGATATCGATATCGTATGACTGGGGGGCTCTGAGTGACGATTTATGATTGTGCACATATTTTCCTTACTTGTTCCGGCTTAGGCCGTCGTTCCTTTCCCTTTCTATATAACCTGTGGCCCTCTGGGGACCCTTTTAAACAGTAATGAATGGATGAATATTTAACTTCCAAAACGACGTTCTCCTACCAGTAATACAGAGCCAAGTCGGACTCTTGAGACGCACCTCTCTCGAGCTCATCTATAGTGCCTCTGAAGAGAGTGAAGGGCTGTGAAAATGAGACTAAGAGATGTGCACGATGCAAATAAAACCGTTGTCTTCTGAAAGCTTTATTAATCTGGCCTTCATTGCCCAAGGGAGGCTAACTCTAACTTACCGGGTCCGAAAAACTGCCCCGGCATTGGCAAAGGCAAGTTTCTCTGCATACCCCAACTCTCCACCAACACAGGGAAGTGTTAAACACCCATTCGATACCCTAAGAATAGGAGTTTAGCCACGGCGGGAACCCATTCTGGGGTGATTTATCGTGACCATAAACCGAAACCTAACCTCCAAATGAACCCAACTCTGAGATAGCCCGCACTCCCAAGATACAAACAATTGCAATACCCGACCATCCCCGGATCGCTTACGTTCTAAGAAGCTAAACCGGGCGCCTGGTATTTCCTGATAACTCCCGTATCCCTATCCGGGACGTTCAAGCACACGAGCACCTCGAGGGCCTTCTTGTTCTCCTCGGCCAGGGCGCATGACGAAGCGGTAACTTGGCGACGTTAAGGTCTCCAGATCAGTCACATCGCCTTAGGAAATTTGGCCAAGTCCCGACCGTCGCAAGAACTAGGCGCGTCGTCGACTTCTGCTCTGCGCCCAAGCATACACCCTCCCCCAGATCCACTTGAAGAGTTCCCGTAGAGACCAAGGCGACCCAACGGGATCGCTGGCATACCAAGTGCTGTCGAGAAATGAGGTCAATGCATCTGCTTCCCCCAAAACCGGCCCGGATATCCCCAAGAATCTTGCTAGCACCTTGCCATCTCTTACCACTCAGATTCCCGCCTCTCGTCTTCCTGATCCACCTCCCAGCTCCACGCCGTTCGTATCCCATAGATCCACCTCATCCATCACCCCCCACACCTCCACCCCATGCCACCTGCCCGGCAGCCCAGATATCGCCCTCCGCTAAGCATGCCTTTCTCCTCCATCGCTGATCCGTTCCCATGGGGAGCAAACGATCCCCAGCACAATGCTCCGTGGCTGCCAGTTTATACTCCTCACCACGCCTGGTGGGCCAGAGTAAGTTGAAAAACACTTGGTCACGTGAATCCCCTAGTTTGAGTAACTCAACTTTTTGAGTTTTTAAACGAGACTAGACTAGCGTTGGCCGGTTGCCCCGTAGAGAAGCAAGGCAAGTTAACTCCGATAGAGAGGAGGAGAAAACGTAGTAGCGCCGATACAATAATGAGCCAATGCACAGGCAAATGAAATGCAAAGAGACAAACTGGTAGTAGAACCCCCCACTGCGCCGAAAAAGAAAAAAAAGAAGTGATATTATTACATTAGCGGCCCACAGATTAATGAATGTAGGAAGGGAAAGGAGAAAAAGAGCGGAGAAAAAGGAACCACCGGGCATGATAGCTGAATATGTAAACCCGAACCACTCGATTTCCGCCTTCGCTTCAGGGAAACCTCTAAACCCTCTCATGCATCGCCACCAATCACCACCGTTAGCCGCTAACGTATGCCGTTCTTGATCCTGCGCCAGAAAGGAAGGTATCCCAATATTCCTGCCGCTTGCCTAACCAGCTCATCGCAGGGATCTTTCTCTCTCTAGAATATCGCTCATTGCACGTGCAGCACTTGAGTCGGGAAGAGGATCTCGCTCCTACCACCACCCATCCGAATGTGTTGATGAAAAATGGAAAGGAGGAAAATATAAGAAATATAAATAAAAAAACGGAAATCAAGCAGGACCAGTTTCATGCCGACTTCCCCTGACAACTTGTGATGTCTGGCCTAGACAGTTTCACGTAGGTAGAGTACCAAATAAAGCTACTGGCTACTTCATCGGGGTGTCCGTTCCCTGGGGGGATCTTATCAGATATCGTCTTGCCGTAATCATCCACGGCATACAAATCTGCTCCGTGATCGGCCAGCGTTTCCCAGATGGCGACGTGATTACGCACGGTTGCAAGGTGCAGGGGTGTTCTCCCGGAGCCATCTCGTGCGTTCACATCTGCGCCGTGAGCAATCAGAAGCTCAGTCGCCTCTAGATTTCCCCATATCACAGCGGCGTGAAGTGCCGTGTCGCCGTCAATGGTTTTGAGCTGGATGTCGACGCCTTGGTCCAGCAGCATAGAGATCATATCTATGTAGCCGTGTCGGGTGGCCCAGTGGAGTGACCCTCCGTCTCCGTCTTCGAGAACTAGGTTGGGTCCTTGTTTTAGTGCGAAGGAGACTAGCTCGTTCTTTTCAGGATCGCTGGAGGTCAGGTGGGACATGGAAAGCTCCTTGTCGTCGTGTTCCATCCGAATAATGGGCACATAATGGCCTTTCGTGAGAATTTGACGAACAAGGTGTTCATTGCCGAGAGCTGCTGCCCAGAAAAGTGCAATGGAAGCATACTTTTCACTTAGTGCAAACTTTTGAAGCGTAGGAACAAGTAATCGAGAGAACCGACGGCATGTTCGGATGAGGCAGGTCAGCTCGTGAGGCTGTAGTTCCTCAGCTACTTCGAGGATAAGTTCATTTGGTAGGGTAGTAAAGGACATTTCAACTTTAGGGTGCGGTTGGAGGAGGTGACGAGAAAGGGATGAGTGTGTGAATCGAGGAATTGGGGCCTAGAATTATATAGTCAAGTATTCGTCAGGTGATATCTCGTTAAAGAAATTATCCGGACGGTTGGAGCTATTGATTGACATCGTCTGAGGCTGGCGTCTGCCGGCTTGTGTTTTTGTTGTTGACCAGCATGCGGGGCAGATTGGTGTGGGGGCTGAATTATGAATTGTTGGTGAGTGGACTGTGAGCAACCAGCCTCAGCCAACCGGAGGGTGTATTGAACAAGGTATACAAAATATCTTGGCGAATGCTAATTTTGTGTCACTTATTAGTCGGACCCGCTAGTGTTTGAACCCGTTCATGGTCTACCAGTACAATCTACCGCCTCATGGGGCAGCTTGGTCCCAGGGGCTTATCAATAGGATGAGGCTAATTATCCTCAGATACGGGTAGCCTCAGACCTCAGGGCCTTTTACTAATAGAATGGGTTAAACCCACAGCAGACCCTACCATACTTGAATCTCTGGGAAGGTCTTCTCACTCTGAATAGTCAACCTCCTCAGGGTGGCGGGCGTTGTGTTCTAAGAACATTATGGAGTATCATATCATACCGGCAGGCCCCCATTAAGATTTGAAGGGTTGTCAGTACCTAGTGAGAATTATATTGGAAAACCGCGTTAAAGACACGCGACAATATTTTGGCTGTCTCGCAAGTATAGTATCCTACTTCCCGCAATCTTTCCCCCGCCCCCAAAGTCGTGCTCCACATTTGGGGTCCCGAAACTTGGATTGGGTTTAGACTATACAAACCGTCCGCCCACCAAGTCAGTTTGTGCTGGACTCATTTGGCATCTCATGCTACAGTACGGTATCACCCTTCTGATTAATTTTCCGCCTATCCTTGTATCTGGCATAAAGTGTATAAAAATGAGGTAGGGTATTTTTCGTTGGTCGGTGGTCGCTGAGCGATTGCCTTATTGTTGGGTACGGTATTATAATTCACTTATTGACAGATTGCAAACCTGCTCTTGATCACTTTATATCACCCTTCCGATTTTATCAATAGGTGACTGCTCGCACACTGAATAGGCCAACTTTGAGTGTATGCGGATGTCCTAATTTATGATACATCATTGTGTGTAGAAATTGCTGCACGAAAAATTTCACCTGTGGGTAGGCCGTAAGCAGTATTGCGCAGCTCACTGTTCGCGGAGGCGCTTGTGATGTTGTCTGCAGGGTCCTCAAACTGATTATGCGCATGTCTGGCGGGCATACACGATGTTAAAACTTTTGGGAAAATCGGCATTTTTTAGTTCACTTGGGGCGGTTCATGTCAACTTGGCTCAAAGATGGCCGGCTTATCATCACTTTGCCTTGTGATACAATACTTTTTTTCTTTTTCTTTTTTCTTTCTGCATATGTATGGAAGCCGGAGAGTCCATATCGGCTGCGGGCATCTAGTCATTGTAGCACACCGGGGCTCGGAAACAGCACTCGTACATGAAGGAAAGAGAACCAAAAAATCAAGGAAAAAGTACTGAAATATTACCACACCACCAAAGTATGTCACCTCTGCTAAAAGGCCACTTGGGTTTGGAATTTGGCTGAGGAATTGGGATTAATGAATAATTTTAGTATGTATAGGCTTTACTATAACCTATACATTTTGCCTCTAGTTACTTTAGTGCACTTAAATATACCACCAGAAAGATAGGGGTATTATTGACTAACACAATAAAATAACTCAATGCAACTCCCAGTGTTTACTCGTCCCTAAAGGGTCACTTTTTTAACTCTAAACCCCCTAGTGCCTTAATGCTAGTACTGTGCTCACACAGCTAGTAGTGTTTCGGGCTTGGGTCGAGTGAGGACCGATGTTTCCAATAAACGTGCGTCCATAGAAACTGTCAATTAAATATCGAATAGGGAAAAAGTAATAAGTCCTCCCAGAACTCTCATACGCTCTTATCTCCTTGCTAATCAACTATATCCCTAAGATAGGGTACCAAATAGCTCCCGCCTCCGTAGATATTCTCTCGTCACTCGCTCCGTCTCTCGACCCGCTCAGCACCCACTCAAACCTCCCAGCCAACCTCGTTGCTACCATCCTTGAATTACTGACATCAAGGCTCTTCTCCACAGAGCCATATGTCCCAGTCCAGAAAGGAATATGTCCACCCCCAGAATCCCCTTTAATGGGGAATTTGCCACTATCCATCCACTTATCAGGCGCAAGGTCTGTCCGCCGAGGATGTAGTTCTCTATTGTGGTGCTTGGAGTGGGGGTTATGCGCTCAATGCCTGTGGGGCAGGGTAGGGTATCTGAAGGGCTTCGTTTATGTACTATCTTAGGAGGAGGAGGGGAGAACGGGTTATATAATTGTACCGATTATCCGAAAGGAGTGGGGTCCCGGATTAGTAGAGCCCCCAGAAGACCAGGTATGGCGCTTCGCTGAGGCACCGCTGGAGAGAGGGATTCTGCACAAGGTGAAAGATGAGCCGTGAAAGCTATTGCAATCGTGTATCTGTTCTGGGGCAACTCTCCAAATCCCCTTGGGGGGCTGGGTGAAATAATCTCTCATCAACGGTCGCCCTCCTTGTATCAACTCCTATATGGACCCGACTGCAGGTCAACATCCGACAGCTCCCCTTCGACAGACTAGCAGGGTATGTCCGGCTAGCCTGTCTCCCCCTTCTCCTGTCTCTCAATAATCTCCTCTCACTATGCGATGAAATCATTATGTAGTCCTGGTTCAACTATAGTATCAACGTGGGTACTCCGGCCATTTTGGGCATTTAAGTAACTCGCCTGGCATGTGCTGTGATGACTCAGTAATATTCAGAAAGTAATCATCCTGGCCATTGATTCTACCATGTTGAAGGAGGGGACCAAAGATACCTCACCCACTACTGTATGCCCCCAGTTATTTAACCATGGCAACCAGTTTGGGGGCGTGATTGCCCATCAAACAAGTAACGATTAAGTAGCCCACGATGCCAACCGTCCGATCCTCGACCTTAATTTTAGCCTCAAAGGCCTCAATAGATTCATCCCAATGCTTCAGTATCTTCTGAATATAATCTTCCAACTAATCCTTCGTAAACTTGGAACCCAAGCCCTCCTCCGACCCCAATGCATCTTGAATTTCGAGCGGTGGGAAGCTATAACGAGGTTAGGCAACATAACCTCGTAATAGAGACCTCCACCAAACCCAGAAGCAACAGAGCTCCCTCTCCATTGAAAATCGGTAGCTTTCGTGGTCGTGATCATTATCACCCACCCCCCCTCCCCGGAAGAGCAGCACCACTGTGGCAGGAGATAAAAACAAACCAGTCCATGCTGTACAGTGTGTCCATGAGGGACCATTTTCAACCCTCTAGCAGAGAATAGTACCCCTAGCCCCTAGCTTAGAACACTTGCTACCGTATGTTCGCACCAGTGCTGTTGGCCCCAGAACTTCCTCAGTGAGTGGTGTTGGGGCCGGCCACAATCCAACGCTGGTTCTTTTTGCATATCAAATGTCTCACCGATGGTGCAATAACCCCTGTAGTAGCATAGAATGTTGTAGTATTAGGAGCGTTGAAGGAGCGTAGATATGATATCATACTAGGAAGAGCACATACGGATAAGCACAAAATTATAGACGTCGAGTGTAGGCACAATAAGGCATGAGCGAATGTATAGGGTTATATACTTGAGTATGTATGATAGAAGATTTCTCTTCTTAAGGGTCTGAATAGACCCTAAGTGGTTGTTAGCTAGCAACCTCAAGCAAATGTCTCCACCGGTCAACACCTCGGAGAGAATTTTTCAGCTCCACTGTCCATTTTAGGAAAGGGCTGTATCATATATTTCTTATTTCAGGCTGGATTAGAATATTCGTCTATATATGCCGAAGGTGATTTCTACAGTTTTAGTTCTTTAGCGGAAGCTTGGGATGTAAACTTTAAGTCGCTAACATTGCACTCCCTAGAAATCGGGTGTCTATTGACAGTGAATTGAACCGCGCATTTTATTAGGTGCAAGAATACCCCAATGTGAGTTTGTTAGCGGCTGAGTGGTTTAGAACCCCAAGATATAATGCACTTGTTGTTAGAAAGGCCTACAGGGGGGGTAACCCTAACGGGGATCACGAAAGGAGCGACTCGGCTCGCCGGGATCAGCCGTGCTCACAAGGGTTCGAGGACTGCTGTTAATCCAAATAAGATGCAAGATCTCTGTCGGACTCCGGGTGTCTCCCTAAATCAACCCCGCTCCTGATTGAATTCCCTCCTAGAGAAATATAATGAAACACAAAGGACTTTATTTCCCCTCCCAACTGTCTGCATTAGACCTCCATTCATACTACCATACTTGCATTTTCCAAGAGGCCATTTTGCTTATATCCCAATCAAAGCCTGGCCTGTAGTGGGGAAATGAAGTGCGTGCTATAGTGCAGGATTGGCTGTGTTTAGAACACCTGGGGAAGGGTGATGATTTGGAGCGGTTGGTTGTTATGCCTATCGATAATCATCATCGCTCACTCGCTTTGGTTGGAATGGGGATTGTTGAAAATCTGGGTTGCGGAGGTAATGATTTACGGTGAGGATTTTACCCAGTGGACTGAAACCACTTAAGTGGAGATGAGGATCATGATTGATTGATGATAACCTGATGAAAGGAAAGGCTTGAGGAAAGTTGTGTACAGGAAGGAAGGTGCGAAGCGGGAAAACATTTTCAGTGCTTGCGCGTCCTTTGACTAGTGCGTGCGGATGCCTCTGCAGACACAGAGTGCGGGTACATCCCGCATCAAGTGCGGCCATCAAACGGCCATTTCCAGCACGGATGATAGCCTCGAGATATTATGCTGTAGATTATTTTGTAGGTAGACTGGAGTGCGTGCTACTCTAATTTTTAAGCTTATTTATTTCAATATACGCACCTCAAACACCTACCTTAAACACTTCAGGTGAAAACGCTTCGATACTTATGCATGCATCAAAGAGTCTCCCAGAGCCATCTCAGGGGGGACCAACCCCTAGAACATCTGGGAAAATCAATTGATACAGTGTAGTTGGGATGGGACGTGGGGCCAATCAGTAAGCTTATACAGTTTAGTGTGCTAGAAGCCAGGACAAGTAGTGTAGCTCACAAAAAACTTGTTAGGCGCTATTAGCTGAACCAATGGTAGTTAAAATATTAAAGTAAGAAGCACATATGAAGAGGGATTAAGAAGTCGAGAAGCAAAGGGCCACCTGCCTGGATATGGACGGCTTCGCCTTAGCATGAACTTACTCGCTTAAAATATTGAACTAGCTCAAGGTCCGACCAAACATCCCACCGGCAACCTACTCAGCCATTTTTACCATTTTACCTCCTCTACCCTACAATAGAGCGCTGTGTCGAACAGCCACCGGTAGCGCCATGATATACCATTCAGTTTCGAATGCCCTTCTAGCCATATATCGCTCCTCGGAGATACGAACCATGTCTGCAGGGGCACTGGGCCAAACATATGGAAAACCTCTTTTTAGCAGTGGGAAGTGGGTAGGGTTCATCAACGGCAATTACGCAGGTGCATAGCACTCCTTCTGGGAGGGTGAGTGTTGCACTTTACGTATTTAGCATATCTGTACTACCGGAACCCGACTAATATGCCCAGTGAAGTAGGGCTGAGTGAGGAGCAATTAATTAACGGGTACAGCATTCGTATACTATTTGCCTGACCCTGGTATATTACTGAGAAACCCCGGTTTCAGTAGGCCCCCCCATGGGTGTGATCTCCATAGTCGTTAATTAAATCTCCACCTCAATTTCCACCCCCCACACCAAACCCCAAATACCCCCCCTCCAGACAGCACGACCTGTACTCCTCTCCCCCTAACAACCAACTCCAACTTCCCCAAATAAAGTGCAAAATCATCCCTACCCTCTTTATTCATCCTATCTCTACTCGCCCCCCCTAGCTATCCCCTAACTTAATCTTCCCCATCAGCCTCATTGTTACTTTACCAGAGTAGGGTTCTTCTCAAGGCGCATGCACGCACTAGTACAGAACCGGATAAAGCAACTAAGAGAATACATCTTAGCGAGCGGGAGCTCGCCTATCCCCCTCCGCCTTTCTGGCGAAAAAACCATCTGTTGTTCTGACTATCTATGATCCTGCGTGGGTATACGATATTATCACCAAAGTGCTGTTAGGAATAGACGCTCCGCTGCTGCGATAGATTTTTACGCAAGCCCGGAGGGGCGGTGTACGTTTTGGGACATTGCAGCTGATGTTAGAGAGGATGGAAAATTCTGAATGGTGGGAGTAGTTGAAGATAGAGTCCGGCTCCTAGGGGGGCGCTGCTGGAGGGGGGATTTGAGACAGGTAGAAGAGGATTGTGAAGATTGCGAATGTGGTATTACTGAAAAGTGTTAGAATCAAAATTCTATGGGGGGGTGAGAAAAGGTGTTGAATTTCAGCGATGATCGCTGTTAACTAATCTACAATCGTAGAAATCCCATGCTGGTCAACGTTCAATGGCTTTGCTTTGGTTAAGTAGCTTAAGATATCTGGCTGATCCGCCGTCTTTTCCTTCCTTTCCCCGGCAATCTTCTTGCGTCATTGAAGACCCTGCAGTGCTCCTGGTTCAGCCGTGGCACCAGCACAAATACTTGGACTAATCTGGACTATCTACGGTACCTGCGTAAATTAATTGCCGTGATGCCCGGGGGACCCCTGGAAAGCAGTTGCCCTTCCCGTTGGTCCTTAGCATACTGAAGGGTTCACAATTCATCATATACGAGGCTACCCATGACTGGATGCCCAGCCTCCCAGGCTAAATCCAGTTCAGGCAAGGAAATAGTTATCGGGCGGCAAATTATCAAATATGCAGTACCCAAAATAGCTCACGACATTGGTTTTCCTGTTGCTACCCCGGCCCTCGATCTCCTTTTCAACCCCTTGGCACGTGGTTCCCCAAGGCACCCTTGGTAAGCCCTGGATATCACACCTTCCTCCAAGACACGTGGATCTCGGAGCCCCGCGTGGTAATGATGGCATAATCCGGCAGTGAAGTAACGCATTAAGGCCCTTATCTAACCGCGCAAGAGCAGTATATGCTGCACCAGTGAGTATTGTCACCTCTTGTGGCCCTTTCTTTACCACTAGCCACCCATCTACCGAAAACCTCTGGCACAGTAATCGTGTGGGTAGTGAAAGCGAACTCGTCTGTACAAACCTCCACGCTCCATCCTCTGCTTCTCCAACTCGTGGTGATGTTTCCAATCCCTCACTTCTGGGGGGATCTAGGGCCACCAAACACTCGTTCTCGCTAAAATCTAGCCTAAGAACCTCCCCACTGGCAATGGGTAGAAGAATACCCCGCATGTGAAAGCCATCCAAGAAGCCGAAGCATAATACTCTCGGGTGAGGAGTGTCTCGGGACGTGTGCTTTCCGGATTCCAGAGTACAAAAATGGGAGGGTAGTTCTGTGGGAGCAAAAACCGATGAGAGGAGGAATAATTGCACTAGGTGATTGAGTTCTCCATGTACGAAGAATAGAAGATGGGGGGTGTTCCTCCGATGAATAGTTCTAGGGTGAGGGTTGAGCGAAGTTTCTGAGTAATTCCAGCTAGGATGTGGAGTAGGCACCAACGGCCTGGCCCCCAATGGCTCCTTTGAATGTAAAAATATGCAGTAGGACTTTATACCCTTCTACCTTCGCCAAGAGTCCTGATTTTGTATGCACACATCCAAAATCAACTTCGTTCGCATCTAATATGTAATAATGTCGTATTACCACTTCTCAGGCAAGGCGATTGCCAAATCGATCTCTTAGCCCGCTAAGGAAGGGGGGATTCCTAGAAAGATGGACACAATGCAAGAGTAGTAGCGAATGAAAAATCTAAGATAAAATCAACCTCGAGGGGAGATATATGGACGCTTTCAGTGGTGAGGTGTATGGAAACATTGGCCCCTACCGGCTAATTCTTAATACCTCCTCAATAAGCCCTTAAGCCGGTCGGACCATTGGGAAACAAAATTATCTCCCCTTTGATCTTGCACAAATTTCAGTCAGATACTATCGAACTTGAGCTTGCAAGTCGGATCATTCCTCCAATATCCCAGCGGAACCCGTAGTGGGCGGCGAGGTTATATCTATATGACGATTGTTTGGCAACAGGCGTGCCTAAGTCGCTAATTTCACATTATTATCCTACAAGATGAGTTTTATCCATAATAGCTGGAGACGAGTATACAGTATCCGGTCCGTTCTGAAGAGTTGGATTGCAGGTGGTCGTCGGGGTCAACCGACAAGAGTGATTGGCAGAAGTAGGGTCACCGTTGGTCACTCGGATAGTGCATAAATTGCATCTCTGATATGGTTCAATTTATTTGGAGGGTTGACGGTAACCTCGGAGTGTTATAGAGGGTGAGTGGTTTGGCAGCTGGGGTGGGGCGGGTCCTGACCTTATTCATCTCTGGAAATGCATCTTGTAGTACATATTGGGTTTGTAGACCTTCTAATGGGTTAACCTCGGTTGAAAGAAGAGCGCCTAACCGGACCTAGCCTAGCTAATCACGAACCTGTCAGGAGAGCAAGGGTGGGGTTGGATTGGGAAATTAGATATGATGATCAAATTACGACTGAAACAAACTCTGTTATAACCGGCTACCCACGATACGTGCTGAATATATCCTCCAGCGGAGAGTGCCTCTACGGTACTGCTGGCGACAGGAGGCATATATTAGCTCAATTTGCGTGCTTCAGTGCGGGGTTCTGAATGATGCAGCGCGCCAGATACTTGATGTATGACTGGTCACCCGGCCGGTATATTTCTCAAGGCTGGGTTGATGCGGTAGCCCCCCGCCCTTAACCTAGCTCGCCAAGGCATCCTAGGGACTGGAGGATAGCTTGTCGTGGGGAGTAGTTCATACGAAGATGACCTCTATCTAATCAATACTCGCATATTATCAATGAAGGGAGGAGTGCAATGTGTGGGGCAGGAGCCATATTGACTCGATCATCTGTTGATTCGGAATTGCTGGCGGCTGGTGTTGGAATAATATAGCACACTGCCATATCGTAAATAGTTAATATAGTGCAGTATGTTATCATACAGCAATGTAAAGTATAACACCAGAAAATGGCATTTCCCACAATAAAATTGGATCCCATGTAATCATGTGTTTTGCCATCCTAGTTCACGCCAAGTCGAGTGGCAAATATTGGCCATATTAAAGAAGCTGTTAAAAAAAAGGAGGAACATTTGATGGAAATAAAAGGAGGCTCATGCAAAGCGGGCAGCATTTTCACAGAATTAGGGCCCTATACAGCCCCTTCACATTTAAGCAGGTCTTACACTGCACAGCCTGCTACCGCCTCCTTACTAAAACCCTACGGACTTGGTTTATCCTCTATGCCTCTGCCATCGGATGGTGATGCTCCTCTCATGGATTCCTCCCACGGCACAACCATGACCCCGGGGCAATACCTCCGCGTACTACAACGTCCTACTTACTATGTAAATTGATAACCTTTTCCCTTGAGTGTTAGGCAGTCGAGTGCCGTTATTGGCAGTGGACAAGAGTTGCTCTACCCGGTAGGTGGGACATGTAGGTAGGTAAAATGAAAGACACTAGGATAATTATTGGCTCCTCTAGTGATATGATGTGAAAATACCTAGCTGGCGCAGTGGCTAACATGTCAAGAAACAATTAACCTCCTGTGCAAAGTATGATAGCAGAACAAAGATCAAAAAAGTCCCCCCCCCCCTCTTTTAAATAAAAAAAAGGCGCTTTGCTTCTATTGATTTCGGGGGAAAGGCACAATCACGAATTCTAAATGATAGAGATTCTCTAGTACTACATAGTACTGTGCACGGACAATATAAACCTTTTAGATGCTATAAGATCATCTGGGAAATGCACTACTGAAGGGGGGAAATCTTTGGAAAGGATCGGCTCACCTTTGGCCTTGGGTGGGGTGGTGGGGGGGGATACAAAAATAAACTTAACAAAAAAGGGGGGGAAGACCAATGTAACTGGGTGTTAGATTTTTAATTCTTTGTCCGGTCAGAAAATATCCTTGAGTGTCTGTCTGGCCTCGCTTAAACGTGGTGAGTTGCTCCAAGAATCCCAAGGAACTCGCCCAAACCTTCGACAAGGTGTTCTCGTATAAGGGAGGGATTATTATGCTAGTTAACTATTCCTGTCCCTGTACGAAGCATCTGCCCTATTACCCGCACCATGGAGTATTATATTTACTTGCAGTAAGTACTGTACAACCAAGTGTGCCGTACCTCTAAGCGCTAACTTACCGGTACCAGTACTTGATATTAATACATCGTGAAGCGAATGCCAAGTCCTCCTGCCGCTTGTCTAACTTTATCTGCTCTACCGTAGTTAGGTACCAGCCTCTTGACTGCGAATGGCATCCTCTGGTGAGAGCGATGAAGCCAAAAAATTTGCAACGGGCTCGGAGCTCATAGGATATATGGAGGACTAGAGTAAGGAAGAAAAACTTATGCATGTACAGTAGCTAGTTGCTTGGTATGGGGAAGGGTCATGACTTGTGGGTGAAGCCACCAGACCTCTGGACTTAGAGTGAGGAGGTTTATTCAGATTTATGTACCGTATTGGACTACCTGTAGAGCCTCAAATAGCCGAACAATGTGCTATGTCGTGCTAGTTGCCTCCACTGGTACGAGTAAGGTCTGGCCTTTTCTCTCTCTCGTCATTCAGGGAGGCCGAACTACTCAACTCGCGCGAAGTTTTCTTCCTGGAGAAGAGGATTTTGGGAAACCTACTACTTGTATTATACTATTCAATTAAGTTACTTGAGATTCTATAGCCTCTATATTGAAGGATTCACCACGGGCGATATTCTAATACCGCCATAAGCCTCTGAGCTTGCTGGCAGCAACAATCCTGTTTTGCATCGCTAGGCTTGAAGGATTTGTCGAGGTAATCAGGGCTCAATCCAACCCAGCCTAAGGAAGACTATTCTTCTACCCGACCGATTGGAAGGCTTACCCGACTCCAGACACTGCAAACACAACACCCGTTCAAGCATGCACAGGCAAGTCTATCACCACCACCTCAAAGAGGATCGGCTCTTACTATTTAAGAAAACTATGTACAAAACTCCAAACATCATTCATCCATGATAGATTAGAAACTAAATCTCAAAACTTCGTAGCCTTTCTACCAGTAGGGGCAGGCGTAGTGGAATTATGTCGGCTCAGAACAATTGGATCCCGGGAGTGTATAGTTCCCGTGCTTGGTTCCGTGTCTAGGGGCCTTTCTTGAGGCCTGGAATGCTGAGAGGGAAGCACTTGTCGAGGATCATTTTCTTGAATCTCTATATTCCAGCTGGTTAGCGGTTACTCGGTTACTCAATGTCAGGGAAGAGGGGGGAAAGAGCGTACAAAGATGTTCCTCTCGAAAAGACCGGCGGACTTAGAGCCAAGCTTGCCATCAACACTGAATCCAAGCTCAACCGCGACCCCAGAATTGACCTTGAAGCCAGTCTTGGAGGCCGTTGGCTTCTTTTCACAAAGACCGTCCTCGTCTGTGGAGCTAGTTAGCGGCGTACCCGAATTGCGGAATCTTTATTCTAAATTCTGTTCTTACCAAAGGCAGCGATGAGCTGAGCGTTGACTACAGGAAGACCCATCTTGAGCGCAGCCTCAATCTTTCCGACACCGACGACTTCAATTCCGAAGGTAAGCTTAGGGCGGGAGACAGCGGCAACATTCAACGTAGCAGAACCAGAGTTGATATCAAAGACAGGGTCGAATGTGCCACCATCGAAACCGGTTGCCTTAGTCTTAGTGATATCTGCCAAGTTGATAGCCACGATAGCAGTGTTTGGGAGAGAGGCACCAAGGCCGAAAGTAAAGTTTGCAGCACCGTTGATAGAGCACTCGACACCGATTTCATAAGCAATGATAGCGCCAAGCTCGAAGATTCCAGGAATTTCAATTCCGGCGCCTGGGATTGGGAAGCTAGCGAGCTCCTTTGTCAGGTTAAGACTTGAGGGGAGGTCTGCAATCTTATCGGCAACCTTTGCCTCCAAGACCATTCTAGCACGGAAGTCCTGGGGGGATGCTCCAAGGGTTAATTCCTTAACGACGAAGTTATCGACTGATAGTCTGCCAGCGACCTTGAATTTTCCGGTGATGAAGCAATCAACACAGTCAACGACGAGGCGGGGAATAGTCCGCAATTTATCAGTGATGATATTGGTCCTCTTTCCTTTGGTTCCAACACCGATGTCGAAAACAACTGTCTTATCGAGGTTGGCATCTCCAATCTTTTTGAAAATATCTGCAAGATCACCCAATCCATCCTGAATTTCGTCTACAGTATCCTTAACGCCAGCCTTAATATCTTTGACAATATCTTTAGCACCCTTGGTAATGTTGTCAATGAACCCACGAGCTCTCAGGCGCCGGGCAGCATCGGGGTCAATAGACGCAGTACCGAAATCAAGATCATAAGTGCCTGAAATATCGCTCCATTTGGCCGGAGAAGCCTTCAGAAGAGTGGTTAATGTTCCTTCAACATTATCAATCCCGGTAATACTAAGAAATTGTCAACATTGTCACCCGTAAAAATGAACAGGAATCAATACTTGTAAGCTTGTCTTTCATCATCCGGGCCACACCCATCATGGTTAGCGATGAGCAAGAACGAGTATTCCGGCTTCTCGTTGATAAATGCCCACTTCTCATGGGCGTAGTCAAAAGCGTCTTGGGACTTGAATGTCAGAGCCATTTCGCCGTCATCTCCTTTGCAATCCACGGATGAAGTGAGACCCTCGAAGGTCTCCATCATGACAATCTGTTGTCCACCCGGAGCATAAAGCGTCATGTTTGCCAACAGGATATTGCCATTTTCCCCCGGGGCACCGAAAATGAGCTGGGCCTGTTCGGCAGGATCCAACCTGGAAAAGTCGACATCAGCTCTGGGTTTCAACCCATTCATCGCATCGAAGATATCTAGGTTGATTGGTCTCAGGACAGTTGGTCCTTCTCCCTCGGATCTTGGTGCCAAACCAGGAACTAAAGCATCAGGACTGATAGGCTTCAATTCAATGGCGGAGCGACCCATAACTGCTGCTGAGGACAGCCCAAATAGGCCCCCAAGAATCGCTGTGCATGCTGAGGCCCGCATATCTAGTTGAATATTCGTTCAAAAATAAATAAAGAAGTTAAATAGTACCAAAGAATAACTTCCTGAAGATATTCTCAAAAATGGTGATATGTCGTGAGAATTGCGAGGGCGAAAGGAGTGAAACAGTTTTGTGGGCCAAAGAGAACGTAAGGCTGTGAAGACCGCTAGGGTGTGGAACGAAAGCTGTCTGCTCCGGAATAAATAACGTAAGAGCTCTAAGTGATTCATCCTGTTATATATGCTTAAACTTAAACCACATCTTTATTTTTGAGCCCCATCAAAATACGAGAAAGGGGTACTGGATTCCCTGTGGGGTAGTACACGTGAAGATAACTATCGTCTCATGTTGCTGTTAACCTTACTTCGATATCCTTTCAATATTAGGCGCTGGCCAATGTCTGCGGTTAGCAACCCAGGTCTTGGGGTGCCCGTACCGCACTCGAGTACTCGAGTAGTAGCCGAGGCTGACACGACCGTTGAAATTTAGTTGAGCAACCCCAGCCGCCGACACAACTTGGTCTGTGTAGCCCTCCGAAACTCCATGAAACGGGACGCAGGGCCTCCCGTACTATTGCAGCCAATAATACGGGCTTGCCCAGCCCAACTTCGCCACCCGGTCTCATGCGCTGCGCTCATGAGTGGGTATATCCTCCAAGCACTACCGGTAGCTGCCTAGAAAATTGGTCCACGACCCAAGTTGCGCTCGTACTATACTTATAATAGCAGGCAAGAAGTACCCGAAAAAACAGGGATCCGCTAAAGATATGGGAAACAATCCATGCGTATCCGGGCCATACAGATTCACGATCCCTGCTTTTAGAGACTCCTTGCCTTCCACGAGTAATGTTAAAATTTCCCCCCATCGTATCGAGATGTTTGTGTCAAGGTAGGTTGGAATACTCTCTGGTCATTCGGAATTCCATGCAAAACCCTTAATAATTTCACCGAACCCAGAGGAGAAGCTGCCAATAAGATACGGGGAGTTAAGCGCAGATCGTTATCCAATTTAGTGGGCAAGTTCGTATCGAACATTCCAAACCCGGCTGCATCACAAAGCCCCCAGGCACCTCATTTATTTAGAGGCACAACTCTAATGTTATAATGAAAAGCGCCCTCAAAAGCTACTAAGCGTCTCGATTTAGGCTTGCACTGAGGCTGTTGTCGTGCAGATTCTTAAAGCCCCGCCTCCCAGGAGAGTCGGCAACCGAAGTGCTGGTGGGGTATTTTGCGCTTCTTCGCGCAAGCCACTGTTTAGTCTAGTCTCACTCAGCGATAAGGTTCACTAAGCATCACTCGACAGAGTCTTTTGGCTCTTCAGTCCATAGATGTAGTCTATTTTGTGATGAAATCCCGACCCGATATAGTAACCCTTCAAGCTCGAAGTAAGGAGGGGCACATAGCCACTCGTACCAACACCCAACCTAGAAATAGGTATGAGAAAGAGATAGCAAGGTTACCTTGGTAGTACTCCCTCTGCAGGTGGTACAGTCGCTGAGCTCCGGTGTGCTCCGTGGCCAGTGCAAGGGTTAACCCAGGTATCGGGATACCGTGTTCAGTGACCCCTACAACCGTACGTTACTCTGCGGTTCACTGAATAGGCTTTTAGGGAAGGGACTGGAAGCGGCTGGCCGATATCATTTCCGATGCCCCACTTTTGTATCTAGCAGAGAGATCGGAGGTGTTTCCACCAGAGCAAGGCGGGGGAGCATGTGCGTATTCGCCATACCCGGCGCGATAAAGGATCCATGACCCCAGCCCACGTTCCATTTCGATAGGCTATCTTACATATCGTGTTGTACTAGCATTTGTCCCAGGCGAGAAGTATCTAGGAATACGAGTTGTGGACTTGTAATACGCACGGGCTTTCAGTCATATATTTTGCGGATGCCTGCTTCCAGATACTTCTTGCCTGGAGCAGGTCCTCGAGTATCATAACAAAGACGAGATGTACGTGCACGGTACATGTTCAAAGGGGCGGTCTGGGTTTGCACTTGAGTTTTGCCCATGAGCGAGGCTAAGAAGCCTACTCGTAGAAATGGATTGTAGAAAAAGCAAGCTTCAAAATCAATGAGAATGAGACTTGAGTCCTAGGATCCGCATAAGAAGCGGGGAAGATATTGTAGGAACTAACCGAGAACCAGCGCAGAGGAAATATAAATTAATGAAACGTTAGAGCCGCCCATAGGCTCGCCTCAAACTGTGGGTTCTGTGGTTGTCGTTTTTTGATACCTATTCATAGGGCTCGCTCATGAGTTTGCTTGTCTGAATGCAGCTCACGAGAGAGGGATCTATATTGTACTCTACCATCTCCGAGTCCCAATCCGCTCAAGCCCATCTAGAGAACTTGGAGAACTCTACGGAGTCCAGACATTAATACAATAACTCGGATCTCATAGTAGTTCTATACAAACAATAAATCAAGAAGGTAAAATAGGCTATGATTGTGTCTGGTGATTGACTTGGATCTAAAGCATAATGACCTCCCCTCGGATTCCCCGACTTGGTCTGACAATACTCCTCCCGAAATAGCTCTCCCACAATTTTAATAACTGCCGCTGAAATGGCTAGCTACTATATGAATTATGACAGCCTCGTTTCGGCAATGTTGTTGAGCCCCTGGAAAGAAATATCTCGCCAGCCCCATTGTGGAAGCTCAAGAAAGGCCAGCAAGAGGAGGCTGGGGGTAATACAATTCTAAAGATGCAAGCCATCGAGAGGGAAAGGCTTAACGGATCGGGTTTTGTTCTGGGGGGGAGACCCCGCCGCAACACCTCTTCCCAGGGGATGAAGGAAATTTGTTCTATCTCCTTGTCGGTTCTACTACTCTCCTCCATATTTAGGGGAAAGAAATGTTCGTACGCTCTCCAGGATCCAAGGAGGCCCCATCCGGCTCTTCTCCAGGTATAGTACATTGCAAAAACACTACGGAATTCCCTTCAGACCCGATTTGACTAACTCTACTTTACATAACCCTCAACAACTCACCATTTTCAATTCCACCAGAAATCGTGGTCTGCCACCAGTTCGACACGGAAAATGTAATTCCCTCCGCTCATGCCACAGACTAGCAGTGGGGGATGCGAAGATATCCATCCGCCAGCCATTGCAGGGGTTTCGGAGCTATACGTTAGCTTAATTCTAGCGTGTTGCAGCAATATGTCAAGAGTTGAGGTTGCGGCCTCAGTTAAGAGATGCCAGACTCTCAGTTCCAGCTAGGCTAAGTGTAGAGATCCCGAATTTGTCGGCACCGCACAACAAACCATCATCTACCTGTACTATACTGTACGGTACCGGCACATTATCTTTCCGAAACATCCACTCAATTGACCCAGTTTCTGCACAAAAGAAACTGACACATTTCCTGTACCTGTCTCGCTCGGTCCTCTTCGTTAAAAGAAAACATCGAAGCAAGAGTTGGAGATATTTGTTGTGTGTGATGGGATATGACTTTGTCATGAATACAATGTGATCATTTTCTCTCAGACACTGGCACCGCTTATTAAGCTTAGTTATAAGCTAATTTTTCCCTACAACTCCAGAAGCCATCTTATATCTTCGTGTTTGTGGTCACGATAAACATTGTTGCAGCTTAGTCCGAGATCCCAACTTATTTTCTCCGAAATACCTCTATTGTGGGAGCGTTTTGTGCTATTATGAGGTTAGCGTGGGAAACTAGCGATTATTATGGCATGGGCATGCACGGTATGATACCTTGAAGAGTATGATGACTCTGGAAAGCGGTAGTAAGCCACTACTTCTCTCTCATCTATTCCTTCCTGCTATGACATGATACGATTCACAACTGCTTTATGCCCTTTCACCAGAACCCGGGAAGTGATGAGGCCGGGGCCAAGGAGGTTGGAATTATTTGATCGTTTGTTATGCGTGGGTTTTTATTTCGTCCTCATTTTATGTTGGAGGTTATCATCCAGAATACTAGCCTCTACCTAAGTAGTCTTGCACTTTTTTTGCGATTGGCGGTGATAGCTCTGAATGAACTATAGGCTAAGCGGGGGGTTTGCTTCCCGGTGGAATTGTATGAGGGGCTTAAAGGCAAACATTTAAAGATTTATCAAGCAAACCCCGCGGGATAGAGTTAGCAAAAACCAAAATCAGGACCTCTCGAATAACTATTTCAAAGGCAAAGAAATAGTTTCCTTAGCTCATAGCTCCTTGAATTCACCTTCCTGCTCCTTCTGTAATGAGGTGGATACCACTGGCGTGTTGAAATGGTTCTCTAATATGTAGACTGGTTTCTACGTCTTTGAGTAGAGCAAGGTCAGTCAGTACTCTTTAGCCTTAGTTTAAAGATGCCCGAGTTCAACTCATCCCGCTTACCTCTTGGCCCATATCATTGCTCAATCAATTGATCAAATATGCAATTTTGCTCTCATTTGCTCCCTCTGTCTTCCGCATCCCCACCCCCCTTCGATCTCTTTTCCACTGCCTTTGTATGTTGCTGTTTCACCGCGTAAATACTGGCAGTGGGTCTCTCCAGCCTCCTCTGATAGAATGCAGTTCTCAAGTCTCTCTCTTGAAGTCTCTGGTATAGTTCGACCGTTCCATCTCCTATACCGTAAAAACTGGAATAATCGAGTTGTGTGCTGGTGTGCTGTGTAGTCAGAGTTGCCCCCTCTGGTAAGGTCTGATGTTTTTTTGTTTTTTTATGTCTCTCAGAGGGGCTGAGCCGCTCTTCTTTTGCTGTGTTTTTGGCCCCTCTTCTAAAGTAGGGAATTCTCAACGACATAGCACATGACTCGGTAGCAGATTGAACCCAATGGCACCGGATATCGCGATGATCAGATAACTATCCCTACCAACCGATCGCAATCGATAACTCAGCATTCACCTGCATTCCTCCCGCCCCTCAGGTGCAGCCAAAGGGTTCCCAAAACCTCGATCACAGTCACAACCCTTCATCCCCGAACCAACAAAATTTAATAAAACAATTACGCTCCTTAAACCATCAATTCCTCTTTTTTCAATTTTTTTTTTTCAAAAAACAATAAAATGCGTGTCCTCGCCAATTCCCTTCGCACGATACTCCGTCCACGCCTGGTGCAGACGGCTGTCGCTCGACCGGCATTTAAAGCCCCGGTCATTAGGCAATTGAGCACGACCCTCCCCCGTAGAGTCGAGGACGAGTGGACTGTATTAAGGGTCCAGACTTTAAGACTTGGTAGTGAAGCACCAAATTTCAGGGCGCAGACTACACATGGGATGATTGACTTTCACAAGTTTCGTCCGCTCCGCTCTAGTACTTCTTAGGGTGCAATGGCTGATAATGAAACAGGTTTATCGGCGACAGCTGGGTAGTCCTGTTCTCCCACCCAGCCGACTTCACACCCGTCTGCACGACGGAACTCGGCGCCTTCGCCAAGCTTGCGCCCGAATTCGCAAAACGCAACGTTAAGCTCATCGGCCTCTCCCCCAACGGGCTCGCCTCGCACGATCAGTGGACCCACGACATAGATGAGGTCACCGGCTCCTCCTTCCACGGTTCCCGGCCCGCGGAGTCCTTCCCCATCATTGCCGACGAGAAGGGCGAGGTCGCGTGGCGGTACGACATGGTCGACGCCCAGAATCGGACGAGTATCGATCAGCAGGAGATCGCGTTTACCATTCGCTCTGTCTTCGTTATCGATCCGAAGAAGAAGATTAGGCTTACTATGAGCTATCCTGCATCCACTGGGAGGAATACGGCGGAGGTTTTGAGGGTGGTCGACTCTTTGCAGACTAGTGATAAGAATGGGGTTGCGACGCCGATTGACTGGCAGGTCGGACAGGATGTTATTATTCCGCCAACGGTTACTACCGAGGATGCCAAGGTGAAGTTTGGAGAGGGGAATGTTAGGGTGGTTAAGCCGTAGGTTTTCCCTTGACTCGCATTTTGTCCGCTTTTCTTTTTTCGGGAAAAAGAGAACTAATTTGTATTTCGCCGTAGATACTTGAGATTCACCCCCTTGAACAAGTAGGGCGCCCACCCTGTTATCTAGGATATCCCTTGACGCAGCAAGTCTGGCAAACCAAGCATATGCTTTTGTTGTGTCGAGTTATCCTTAGGTGGCTGTAGTTAATTATAAATGCTCCCTCAAAAAAGTGACATGATAGCCGGAGGTCATTATTTGCTAGGTAGCTGATTTCCGCATATCACCAACACTTTTATGTTGTATTTCTCACTTCCAACGGGTCTCAAAGTTGGGGAACCGCGCGCGCCTTCATGGATTTCCTTCATGCAGAGCCGCTAGGAAGGTTCCTGCTCACTGGTTGGGGTTCACAAGCAATGAGCCGTATTCACATTTAATCACTCGTTCATATGAAATCACATCGATGATGTTACTAGCTAGCAAGAAACGCCTAACGGCAATAATAGCTAGCAAACGGGTTACCGCTCTTGTGTTTCCTAATCACATTTCGTAAATTGGTACCAGAGTCCACCCATGCTTAATTGTGAGCCCCTCATCAATCTGCGCCACCCAAGCCTGCAATTGAGGCGATTAGCATGGGGCATTCTCGGCGGGGTACGAAAAACATACCGGCTACAAGTGCCAAGTACCAACTTTTACTCGCTCCAGGATCAAGGTATTCCTTGACGAAATCATTGCTGGTAAAAAACATCCAGCTGCCTTTTGGATCGAAAACTGCCCTATTCGCTTGCAATATACCATTCCATCCCCCTTCGCTTTTATTCACCCCATTTGAAAACCAGGTTTCCCATTCCTCTCTACAGAAGACGGGATCGCGATACCAGGGTGATACAGGAGTGAATGGTATTATATGTATTCTAATCGGATCGTCAGTTGAGTGTGAATAGGATGGGTTGGAAGGGTTGGTACCCCTGGATGCGTTCGATGACGTGACCGAAATATGTCGTGTGGTCCGCCTTGTTTTCAAACAACTATACAGGACACATTAGCCTGGAAAGCCTAAAAAGAGGAATAATAAACACACAATTCCTGGAACTTTGTTTTTTATGAAACCTGGAGGATGGTTTCTATTTCCCTTTTTCAGTAGAAAGTATTGATTAAAACTTCGCTTCATGACACTCAACATCAAATCGGCCCGGGCTTCCATCGATTTGTCACCAGTTACTATGCCCCAAAGCTTCTGGGAATATCCATAATTCATGTCTTCGCTTGAAGATTCTTGGTCTTTGCCATCTGCGGACTCAAAAAGGCCTTTGGCCCAGGAGTGACCATGGAACCAGTCAAACGAACGAAACTCCGGAAAGTAGGGGTCTAATGTGCTTGGGTTGGCCACGTCCCGTATGAGGAGGTTGACCCAGTCCCCATTGCGTTCCAACCAAAGCGATTTTCCTCTGTTTAGGCTCTGCTCTAGCCGCACAATGACTGCGGCGGTATATACAAAGTATCCGTAATGGAAGTGGTGATCGTTATACATGCCGTTTCCGAAGTCTGCCATCTGACCACCTTGCTTAATTGCACTGGTAATAATCCCCTTCCAAGTTTCTAAAGTAATACTTGGTTAGCAAAACAATTCAATAGTTGGCATGAACATTTAGAAATGATACCATCATATACGAGTGGAGGATTTTGACGGTTATTGACATAGGGATCTAAGGCTGTGATCAATCTCCCTAGCGCCTCTCGGGTCAAGTTCTCTTTTTTCACAACGTCGTGCGCTAATAAAGCAAATTGTGCCCATTTTGCAAAAGCCTAAAGATCAGGTTAGCCCACACCATGAAGGTTAGACCAAGGGCAACTTACCTTCCCGCTAAAATACATGCTATTCAGATTCGTTTCGCCTATGATATCACTTTTGCTCTCGTTGACTAATGTTCGTTCGATAAGTTCGGTCACTTGTCTGTTTGGCTCCCGGCCACCGGCGACCAGCCAGGTAACGTTTGTAGGTAGGCTTCGCTCAACCATTGTCCAACTACATCCACGGACAGCCTCCATGGGGCCCTTCGTTGGGGATTGCAACTTGAGGCCGGTTCTTCCCCTCGCTGTATTGTCATCAAAACTCGCAATATGATGCGGCAAAGCATACATCAATGCACCTTCGCACTCTTCGTCTCTCCAGCCTTTATACTCAAATTTGTAGCTTCCAACATCTCCAGTCACACACCCCGTCATTTCAACTGTAGCTGGGTACACACCAGCCGCCAAATCCGTAATTTCCTCAAGACCAAACTTCTGTCCCTCGGCGTCCGCTTTGGCAATCTGTATGACTCCTGTGAACTCACCAGATCCTACTAGCCCTTCCCCAGGACTGTAAGTGAACTCTGGTGACTCCGACCCAGCTACTGGAAAAACATACAGGAGCCACATTCTTCCATCGGAAAGACCTAACCTCCACTTTTGCGCTCCGCCATGAGGGCCCGGAAAGGCTTCTATTTCGACGAATTCAAAAGATGAGGAAATAATAGGAGTCAGCTGATCATACCTCCCTGTGACAAACCCCATACCTTGAACTAGAGGAAAGGTTATTTTGTGCCCAACCGGCCCATATTTATCGGTATTTGCATGCAGATTAAGGTTGACGGAGCGACTGTGTGGATTAGTTAGAGAGATATTCGAGCGTCCCTCAGCAAACTCTCTGGCCGAGAATGTAATAGACGCGATACCAATAGGAGAAATATAATATTGGTATGGGTCAGCACTTGGAACGGGCCCTGCGATCTGTGATTGTCAGATACATAACAGGTGCCGCGTATGAGGAGGAAAAGGTAATACTCACGAATTGGTGTTGCTCTGTATGGGAGACGCTTAGTCCGGGTACCATACCCGTCTTATTCCACCAGATCATATATGGCAATGTCCAGACGCCCTGGGTTTGGTTACCGAGAAAGAGGTTTGAGTAAAATCTTCAAGGGGTTAGCTATTACTCTCGGGGCGCATTCAATAGCCATTGGCGCACTTGTTTGTAGAAAGAGGCTCCTTTGAGCTTGTTTTTGGGAAGTAGCTCCGAGGAACTGGGTGCTCGGAAAAACTATCAAATTGCCGACTAGGAGGTTTTGTGGAAATCGGCTCCCCAAAAAGATTGACCAATTCATTGTGGTTGGGGCGACTACTTTGACTGTCGAAACCAGACATTGTGATATTGCGCAGTTGATGCTTAGCTATTCTAACGTGAAGTCGGGGTCGAACGCCGGAACTGAAGTGGGTGTCGTGTCTGGCTCCAGCGGAGAGAATAAAGACCGATAAAAAGAGGAATGAGGGCGACAATTTCCCGAATCCGTTACGCGTGGATGTGGGAAGTCTATATGATCCGAAAGAGGTGGTGAGAGTTAGAATACCGAGATTAGTCTGAGATGCACAACGCAAAGAAGAAACAATGTAATGCAAGTAAAAACTTAAGGGAACAACATAGGTAGAGAAGTAATTGAAATGGTGGAAAATTGCATGATATTTTGCTCTGGGCATCTTCTCGCTGTACATTGTCGAAGAAGATAGCCCTATCACCTCTACAAAGGCTTTTGGATAAACGGTATAGACCTGCCGCCCGAGTAAAAACAGCAAGGTGGTAGATCCAGTTCCCCTTTTGAAATTTGGAGTAGCTGCAAATAACTGCGGAAGTCGTAGGGCTCATCTGGACTGTGCGCGAACCAGAGCAAATGGATCCCCCTACGATCATCAAGCGGGATATATCGATTCCGGACTGAGGTATTTCAACTGAAGAAAAGGGAAAACACAGCAGGCGTTGCTACGGCAATCAGGCCATCGGAATTTCTCCCGTGAGGCCACGGGAAAAGCTACCGTGCTGGTATAATGCCGGTAACTGTGTACTAGGGTATGAACGTGGGTGATCGGGCAGACAGGGATTGAAAATCTATGTATCCTCATATGTTTTTAATCCCTATCTGTCCGATCACCCACGTCCATACCTGAGTAAATAGTATTCTGTGTGGTGTACTGTACTCAGGCATGGTCGATCACGAGTGGATGTTTCAGAGCGGGATAGCCCCTATGGCTAACCATGATGGGAGAATTCGGAAATGATTCCTGATCCGGCCAGGCAGATAGGGTGGTTTCAAAATAGAGAAGGAAATACACACTCCGCCGGAGTGAGTAGTTAACGAGAGGGGTTTGGGCTTGGAAATCGAAAAATCAACAGAGTGAAAAGCTGACAAGCCTCACCTTTTGAGGCAAAACTCTGGCGGTGCGATAAGTCTGCCGCAGCTTATAGGCTAAAGCGATATTTGACTGGGGTTCTTGGGGAGGTTTCTTCCTCTTCCTCTTCCCTCTTCCTCTTTCCTCTCCCAGAAGTTGGGGAGTCTCGTCGGGCTTCTTGGAGGTGATGCAGTGCCGGTACTGATAGGGCGTCAGGTTTGTTGTTCTCGCCTCGGCGGAAACCTGGTGGGGGCGCAGTGATGTTAGCATAAGCTTTGTTGGTACATACCGGCAGCGGCACGAGATACGGTGATGTGATGTCCTGAGATCCCTGACTCGCTTAGGAGCACCCAGAAACCCACTAATTTTAGCGTTTCGGAAAATTAACATATTATCGTAGACAATTCATGATGGCCATGAAAATCATCTTTTAATTAAGACATTCAGAAGTGAAGTACGAGTAAAAAGGAAAGAAGGTGTTGAGCAGTGTGATTCCTCATCCCTGATGACTGATACCTATAATGGTCCTGTGATATTACCTGTATGAATTATTGAAAATGGTCAAATATACGTCACCGAAATAGCAGCTGGGATGGATAGCGCGCAACGTCTTCTCTTCGTTCTTGTTTGCTAATCTAGTGGTAAGGACAGAAGTATATATCAAAAACAAAACCAAGCTCTGATCCTTCTATCGATCACCACACATCTCCACTTTCCTTCCTCCGCGTTCCAAACAAAAGAAAGAATCATTCTGTGTAGTCTCTAAACAAATGAATTGCATCACAAAGACTCCTGCTCTCCTGCACCTTTGATCCAATGCCCAACTCTTGTTCTTCCTTCATCTCTTTTTGCCATTATGCGTTCCTTTAACCGTCTATGCTCCTTCCCATCCACCAACGAAAACATATTTCTCATGCTTCTGCACTTGCATATAACAAAAGAAACTATAGCATGCCGAGCAGAACTAGCTGATTTCTAACATGGATTTTATGTACTCGAGTATTCTAGCGGCTTCTTGACACTATCTTGGTATGGAGTATTGTTCGCGTAATGATAGGAGGGTATATCAAGGGATGGGAATTCCCTTTGTTAGATAGAGCGCCTAAGCTTTGAATCCATCCTCAAGCCTTAACTATTATATAATGGACTATGTTTAATCCCATCTACCAACTCTATCGTAAGAGCAAGTGGCAGGACACAGGTATTTTCGGAATGTAGTGCCTTAAGTCTGGCTAAACTGTTATAACACCCCTTCCCGCCCCCACTGAACCGGGCTCAGAAGCTTATTGGGGTGATCCCTCATTTGGTGACCTGCCGCAAAATCCGACCACCGTAAGAACTCGAAAGATTGAACCTCACGTTGGAATTGCCCCTGCTGGTAAGGTGTGGCTCTTTTTTCTTTTTTTTCTGTCTCAAGCTCGGGCTGAGGAGTTCAGTTTTCGCTGTGCGCTCGCCCCGTATCTAAGAGAGGGAATTTCGGACGTCTTAGCACGAGGTTCAATTATTCGAGTTCTTGCGGTACTCCATAAATATTCTCTCAAGGCCACCCTATCAGCCTGCCTATCCCCACTATACTGTTATACCGTGGAACTTGTATCGTATCGATGCCATCCTTTGCCTCAACACAAAGGTAAGTTGAGCCTATAACCATAGGAAGAGCGTAAGAAATCCAATAGTTGAGGGAAACGTAGGGCCTGATCGATGTCATCCGGTCTCGCTAAAGTATCGGGGTTATCCGACTATAAATTATGGGTAAATGTGGAGTTTATAGAGGAAAAATGTTAACATTTGCTCTTGTGAAGAAAAGGAATGGGAAGTATGGTAAAGAATACTTAATAATAGTACCTCCCTCCTTCCGGTGGCTAGCGGATGGGAAGGGTTATTCAAACCTTGGCGGTTGAGGGCGAATGGCCAAAAAAACCACCTGTTGATTCCGGTTTACTCATTGGAAAAGACTCCGGTAGCAAGGTCTGTAGGTACCCTTAGTTGAGAGGGCCGTGGGGGGTATAGCTGGAGTATCGTGGGTGTAGGGGGCTGGGGAGGAAACACTATGGTAGACCCAATCTGGGGACAAAAGGTACTGTACCCGATCAAGTAATTAGGAAATTAGGTGTTTTGACTCGATACCACAATTACAAGGGCGTTGGCGTCTGGGGCCTAGGCTGCCTGATTGCATGTATCGTTGTTCTGGAGTTCGAACTCATGCCCAAAAGTCTTGAAGGCAGCTCAAAGTTTGAACTTTGGACCTTTTCTATTCGGCGTCTCAATTGGCCGGGCTTGGTGGCAAAAGAAGCAGACCCCCCTCCCTCCACCTCGCCGGGCATACTCAGCTCTCACAATACTCGTCCCCCAAACGATAGCAATTACTTCATCATAATATCATGTTTCACTCTCGCTGAGATACCTACTAGGCTCCAGGGTTCTTATCTTGTTATATTTACACGCAGTGCAGTAGTTGTAATCAAGTTAAATGTCTATGCTCAAGGGGGATCGGTCCATTTCTTGTGTTCGAGCTCGGCCATCTACTTCTCATCAAATTGCCTACTAGTATCTCCTCTCCAGTCATCATTTTCAATCCTAATCTTGAATACCCCCAGCACAATTTCCCCTCTCAGCGGTAAACAAAGTCAATAATATACAAACAAGAAGATTTCTCTACTCAACCTCTAGAATTCTACATCTGAACGGCTTTTGATGAAACAAGATTAAATAAGAGATACCGGTACTAAGGCTTGAAGAACGTCTGTACATAACAGGTATCACTCCTATCTTCTCCATGTAGCCATGATAATTAGTAATAGCACAACTCTTATACCCATCACCCCAACGCACTCAATAAAGGTATCTTGAGACCTGGCTCTGCTCAGATGCAAGAGCCCAACCTGGCATGGGTAAGCCTCGGTATTTTTACCACTTATTGATAGAAGCCGGGGCCCCGTGAGATGGTTTAAAACAACATGTCGGCAGGCGGCTCATGGATTGGCCAATCTAGAATGTGAATGAAACACCCGCTGAGACCCCGGTATCATAGTTGAGTTCCTGATTACTCTCACGGGAGCCACCGAGGATGTTGTGCAAGCTCGGCCTAGGGAAATATGAGCGCTATACTCGGCGATTTTTTTAGTATTCGGACAGCTTGGCGCCAAGACTCATACAAATCAGTGCCAAGATTCCGGATACTTTAAAAATCGCCGAGTACACCCTCTCCTTGGGTGTGTTCTTTGGCCCCTAAGAATACTATTATTTATATTAAAGGAGCACTGTACAGTAGATTAGTTTTCAAGCCCAACATACCTTGTTAGTGCATTTACAAAGTTGCATGCCTGGAAGCACCGCATATAGTCAGGGAGTAGTAGAAAATTCGCTCCTCGTGTGAACGTGTCCGTGTGTATGTGGATTAAAGATTCCTCCCTCCGATATCGGTATCGCAGCAGTATTTGTCAGAGAAACTACCAATCAATTATTAATTTCTTTGCGATGTGGTACTAAGTCATGAAAACTCGACCGAACTGGAGATGCCTAACTGAATCATCTCGGGATCTGTCCCCGCTCGCACAGACACCACTGGCATGTCGGGGTGCTTCCTACAAAGGCCTTTTGATCACCTGCCTTTTTAGAAATTTGCTCCGGCAGAGCAGAGCCGAGGGTGGGCTCCCACGAGTAAGCGAGATTGGTGACATTTCTAACATCGAAACCTTCATGAGCTCCCCCACTCCTCTGTCCTTCCAAAAAGAAACAGTTACTACTCGTACTGGGCGCGTCGGGATTCGGACTTAGAGCTTGTGTCACCCTTTGTTGAAAAGCAAGCTCCGGTTCAACCGGTGCTAAGAGCCCACAAGTAGTTTTCATCATCAACCGATTCAATAGTGCTTTCCAGTCAAAGGAGGCCAAGTATTAAAGAGATTTGTCAGAGCCAGTGCCTTCTCCTCTTAAATACCCCAGGCTGAACCACAGCTAGGACCCCGTAGGGTTGTCAACCCAGATGGTCGGGGAATCTTTCCAGGTGCTCTCATGTCCGGTAAAAAAAACATTTCAAAGCGTGCATCCTAGTCATGCTTTCGGCGCCGAAACAAATCGATTTTGCGATAGATTGGCCTGATCTTAATGCCTAGTTAGTGATATGCCCCGTGCTGTCTGGCGCGATTACTCTTTGCCTTATGAAGGGTCCTGAGCCTCAGTAACGAGTGATCCTCGGTGAACAACTTGTCAAGAAGCTCGTCATAATCTTAGATTCTGTTTATCCGATAGGTATAGTAGATTATGGATTTTATTGGGTATCAATCTGTTAGAACTCAGTTGTTTATGTAATTTCCATATCAACCCTTTTGCTTCTGCTGCAGGGGGCATGGTAATAAATTAGACTGAAATCTAGGTTGTCCAATTATCTAGATTCTCCAGCTAGGGCATAAGATCTCTTGGGCAAAAGTATTTGATTACCTGGCACACCAAAGCGGGGAAAAATCTCCTCCTCACTCGGGGGAATGAATAAGTAATTTTCGAAAGTCTACCTAATGGGAAAATTCCTTCCAGTAGTCTCCATTTCAGGTCTCCATGTTACCATCACCCATCAAATTGATCTTTTGGATCTGGAAAGCGAAGCTCAATTACTGCAACACAAAAGTGGTTCCTAAGGCGTTGATGTGTCGTTACCCAACCTTACTGTTTCTAGTGAAAGCTCCGGAGGATTGTTTGGATGCGGTGTCTATCCCGATTAAGGAAAACGGTCATCTTAAGCCACGAACCAACCTCAAGGCTCGGTGCTCGCCATCTCAGACATTAGAGGAGTAAAAGGGGGAGTTCCTTGTCATTTTTCGAGGCATACTCCTCCTGAATGGGCAGCTATCTATTTGAAAACTGATATTAACCGGGGGATATACTGCTAACAGTGCCTCTCACATATAGCTCATGCTGTGGCACTTGGGAATTGGGGTATGCTGGTCAAGGCATGCCGATACTTTCCTAGCCGTGACTCCGATTAGAGGTGCTCATGAAAAAGATAAGTAGAAAAAATTCCCCTACCAGCATATGGCCCACATTCTTCACACAACATCTGCTAATAAACAACCTTCTGTCGCTAACAGTCCCCGCGGAATATGTGGTCGAGCACATCACAACAGAGTGTGAATCGGTGATTTACCACCGCTGAGCGCTATCCGGCTGGGGTCCTGATCTCCTTCCAAACTCCCTAGGTGGCCAATTCCTCCCGATATATTCACGAAAACTAGGCGAAGACTGGCTCACATATGTCCAAACGACCTTGCCCGCGACTCCCTGAGGGCCAATGGCCGTACTTTCGGGTGGAGGGCTTCCGGGAAATTAGAGCTTGTCCCGGCTGTTCATCGGTTATTTTTAAGTGCAGCGGATCAGCGTTCAAGCTAGTTCCACAATAGTTTTCAGCAACAAGTGCAACCTAACAAAAAAAAGGCCATTCAAAAGTTTATCCCAGGAGGAGATGATGTTATTTTGTGCTTTCTACTATATCGAAGCAGAGAAAGAGCTAGTTCAAGTCAGCTTCTAGCGCAAGGTGCAATACGGGGGGGGTATGCCGTGCGTTGCGCAACACATCGCACTGCGCGACCACCAACAACTTATGGATTGGCAATTGGCCAAAGCGAAGACTCAACCTCAGCACAAGGATCGCCGAATTTATTTGAAATAAAGTCTGACTGAACAGGGGGAGAGCGGAGTCTGCTGTTTATCCGATTTCTTCTCTCCATTTCGTGGGTTCCGTTTGCTTTCTGTCGAAGAGTTTGAAGATTACTAGGCTCTTGTTCGGTGTTTAGGCGCTGGATGACAATCCAATACAAAAGCTCCTGAGGTTTTCTTATCGGCGATTAGAAGGACGAATTAAAAACTTCGGCAGGGGATCTCACAGTCATGATCTAAGAGAAGTATGATAAATGCCCATTCTAGCCCTAGCATCCGCTAAACTGTATAATTATAAGCTCTAGATATAAATCATCTGGGGTTTCCTCGTGCGCCCCGCACTTTTTACGGCGGCGAAGGTTGTTATTATTCGGCACAACAGTTTTAGAGATATCAGATCTTCCAACGACTTGAAAAATGAATGATAGATATGTCCACTGCCGTTTAGTACATGAAGCTTGGAAATCGGTTCGATACCATCCACAGAGCGCCTCCGTCGGTCAAACATTCTCGCCAAACCAACCCCTGACAAGAGTGGAGGCTCACCAGACACATTTCTCCCAATGCGCAATGTCGATTGCTTGAATTCTGATAGAGAAAGCTCGCTCTGAGAAGCAGTAGTGTTGTTTCTTGATCATCAGGGATCACTCATTCTGGTAACTGCTCTGAATGATCAGCAATGGACCACCATTCGTGTTATGGCCATGTCTGCAGGGGGGCGGTGAGGGAGCCGCGGACTTTACCTAACTTTCGCAACGACTTACCCTCCCCCTGGAATCCGGTTGGGATTTTTTGGATCGAAAGTGCTATTTTTTCTTCTACTATCTTCCAGGGGTTGGAAAAGCCACCCCGGGTGACTCTAGGTCAGTGTTTTCCAGATCCGGGCCCCCTATATTCCATTAGTTGCAACCATCTCTAGTAATTATATCTAATGGGGTGTTTAAACAGATAGCACGGCATCTCCGGTCCGACATATCGTATGTGAGATGACAAAATTTGGCCCCCCACCGCTTCGATATGATTCTGGGGAGTCATTCTCTTGATTCAATCGCTCCGAGTGTTTAACAGGGGCTAGGGAAAGATATTTTGGACTGGGAGGCAATATAAAACAAGCACAGAGTGGCAATACAAGATGAGCGTGCGTACTTGCCCATGTTATGCCCTGCGGAAGAGGCCACAGATTGACACACCGAGATGCTCCTATTGGTAAAAGTTACAAAAAGGTGCGCATGCTTGGGAAATGGAGGGTATAATGCTCTCACTAACAGCTGATTCCCGGGGTGAAGTGAAAAACAAGAAAACGTGTCGGGTTGAGAGCTTTTGCCATACAGGCCCAACCCCGTGCAACATAAAAAGACTGAAAAATTGACAAGAGTGGATACATAAGAAAATAATATCCTCCAAAGCAAGCTAAAACCCCAGATTCCGGTAACCTGTCAAAGCCACAAACAGTCCAAGAGAGAGAAACCTCAGAAGAAGAATATTACCCATCGAAATGGCCCGTTTGGAGCCATGCAGAGACCTCCTCTGTTGCCGAATCAGCTTGGGCGGAGGATACACCAAAACGGGCTGGGTAGTGTTGGTTTGCATAGTCCGTAGCCGCGTAGTTGGAGCCAAGTCTCGCACTCGAGGCAGGGTGATCTGAGTACTGGACCGAGGATGCGGGTGACTCCTGGTGTCTTGCGCACAATATCCGAGAAACAACGGTATCGAGCTCTGAGGATATTTTGGCACTGTCTGCAGCAGTCCCGTTACCCCTTTCCCCAAATCTAGATAGGGTCAGGATCCCAAAGCTGATGTCTTTCTGATCACTCGAAGGGATCTCATTGCCCCCCCCTGTGAATGAGCCTATTTGATCCCCTTCTCGGACTAGGCGGCCTAGCAGCAAAACTATAATAGCGCTAAAGATATACTGGTGGTCTGTGAATGAATGGTGTGAAATCCATCCCGATTCTTCCAGCTGTTTTGCTAACATTATGATGCTTCGTGCAGCTCTGATACACGTACTGACATGCTCCTCAATATGTGCAGGAAGACTCGGAGTATTGTCGAAAGAAAGACAGAGAGCAGCAGTACGTTGCTTAGCTGCGAGTAGCAACGACGGTCTCGTCGTTAGAATATACATCTATCCCAGAATCCGAGACCTTAGTTGTCATTTCGAAGATATGATTAGGATGAGCTACCTGATTGTGTAGTAGGTGCAAGAGAGCAACCGAACGCCCCCTTGCAATACCGTTCACTAATTTAATATCAGGCGGCAGAGTCTCGCTCCATGCGTCGAGTTTTTCATGAACCTTCTCGATGGTTCCAATGACGTCCTGCGTCTCTCTGGGTTGTCCGGAGGAGACCTTATGGATGCGATATACCCCTTTGTTCACAAATTAGCACTCGACCTCTGTGATATCCGCCTACAAAACAAGAAACTTACTGCTCACGACATCTCCTATTATCTTGCACAGCCGTATGTGGGCCGAAAGGCCGAAACTTGGCGGGAATGAATCACCCTGGGGTCATGTGAGAAATTTTGTGAAGTAATCGTATCGAAAAGAAAGGCTTACAACATCCACAGGGAGATCTAGATCAATATCGTCATCTGATAGCATCACCGGTCTCCCCATAAAACAGCTGAATATCCTGTTATCAGTTTGCGTCAGTTATGGGCACACTGAAGAACTCCCGACTTCGGATTTCAGGGTTAGGGTCCAACCTGTCCAGCACATAAATGTTCCAGAATTCACGCTTGCGTTCTTCATATTCTACTCTCCTTCTGAGTTCTTCGCTAGGATTAAGGGGCTGAGTATCCCGACAGTCAACCCCACTATAGCGCCTCCTTCCACCCGAAACCCATTCTCCTTTTCGCCATGCGCGATGGAGTCCGAGTGATACAGCCATCCTAACGGCAAGGCCTGCATACATGTACGCGGCATCCCGCCTATTAGCCGACAAGAGATAAAAGGCCATTAAGGTAACTGTTCGAAGACACGGAAGAGTGGCTTCTTCTATCGGGTTCACAAGAAGGAGTTTGGCTCGCGCAAAAAATGAGATTCCTGGGTGAGTGTTCGTGCTGGTGTGGGGATATGTTCCCGTGTGGTCCCGTGTGGGATTGTAACCTTCCATTTGTGGAGGTACGGCTGTCGGACCAGCGCCCGGACGCCAGGAAGGCGATGGGCCAGCTAGTCCCTCTTCTATCGGCGGACCGCTTGAGCTAAACGCCGTTGCCTGGCAACTCAGAGCTAAAATCATGTTAAGCGTGCAGAAGGTCGTATAGTCCACCGGCGATGCTCCCCCATCTGCGGATGTACTGTAGGCTGCTCCGGAGTACAAGGCCTCGATATCCAACAGAAGTTTCCTTGGGTTAAACCAATAAAATATCCCGCCGCCAGCAACAGGATGGCTTGCTGTGCCACAACCATGAAATTTCAAGAAGGTTTCCAAGTATTGAAAAACTTGCCCTTTTGATGGTAGAGCGTAAGGCTCTGTAACGGATTGTGATAAGGGCAAATTATCATGACTGTAATATGAGGATGTCGCCGAGGAGAATGATTCAGTAGGATCAGCAGGAAAGCTTTGATCAATTACATACCCAGGTTGCCTGGGTATGAGGGGCAGAGTGGACCGGATGAAGTCTCGGACTTTATCTAGAAATGTAGCCCCTCCGCAATCTCCGATGAAGCCTACAACCACCGAAAATATGAGTTCCTAAACGACCTCAGACCACGACAGCGGATTTGGGCCCTTACTGGAGTAATTCTCTGGATGCGTCAGAAACCGTCCTTGTTCATCCTCTTCCCCATAGTCTTCGTTCGGTGTGCTAGGACTGTGAGGGGCGACATTTCCACCCCCCGGCCAAGACGGTGATGATAGCCCAACAGCAGAAGAGCTCGGAGGGGTAGCATGGCCTTGAGGCTGTATTTCGAGGCGATTCATAAGCTCTTCACGAGCGGTTTGGTCTGGGATACCCTCCACAAGGGCCTTCTCTAGTGCGAGAATTCGTGTTCGCAATTTCTCGACATAAACCTCCGGGATCACGATCTTGGCCGAGGCTGGGGGATAATTGCAAGGGATGTTGGAGATATTGCATTGCCGGCATGGCTGTTCCCCAGTACCTAGATACCAGTTAGTATCGGGGCACTACCCTCCTGTTGAATGTATAAATTGTTTTTGGGGTTTTCCTCACATCTAATTTTCCGCGTTTTGCAATGATCGCATCTAGATTTCCGTTAGTTCCTTATTTCCCTCCAGATCCTATCAGTAGGTTAGGGCAACGGACGCTACAGCAATCCTCTTCCTATCTTCATCGCGCACTTTTGGTCGCTGGCGGTTTGTGCTAACTCGTCTTCGGTTTGGGAGGTGCATATCTGGGTCGCTAGACATCTCTGGGGTGGGTATGGGATGTGGACAACGAACAGCGTGGTATTCCGTATCGTTAAAGTGGTTCCGGATTCTGGGTGCTGGGAAGTTCACAGGAACTTCTAACGAGGAGCAACGGTATCATACTAGAAAATAGAAAATCTGTTGGAGGAAATATTAGTAACCGGATATCTAATGCTTACGTTTTCCGTCCCTAGGTGTGGCATTCCACTCAGGTACTCAGTGGGGTAGCTGGGTACCTAACGGTCCTCCATTCGCCCCAGTCAAACAAATAGAGACCCCGATTACAAATACCAACTACCCTGGCCAAAGATCAGCCAAACCAATGGTCAAGTGGTGACCCAGAAATAAACGACCGATTTCTGCTAGCGGTCTGGGTGAACGTGCATTGCCGGCACCACAGGAACTTCGTGTCTCGTGATCCTGCTTCTCTATCCTGGTATATCTTGATTTGCAGTAATCAGCGGTGAGCACATTGCGTATCCAAATAGGTATTTTGTATTTTCTGCTCTCCCGAGATAAACGAAATAGTGCCTGTGCTTTGACATGGGTGTTACAAGGCGTAACCCGCATAGCACTAAAAACCTCCGCGAGCCACGGAACAGTATTTTAGGACAGATATCATTTCTCACAGTTACTATGCATCACATAGACTTTAAAAATAGCCGTATCATTGAATGAGACGCAAAAGAGCCCACAAGGTGAGGTCCCAGAACGTGGAGAGGTTTTCACTGTGACCAAGGCACTCAGTAGAAGTTGAATAGAATTTAGTACCCTTGCCCCCGGATGAATCTTCTATGCGTTATGCGCCCCGGTGAAGGTTGCGCGCCCCACAATGTGAGTGAAGCTTTTGGACAAGTTATAGCGACGACCACCAGTGGCCAACTGGGTACTGCGCTTAGTACTACAGCTATTGTAGGAATGTGCCCCAGCATCCGACATCTGTCTTTCGAGTGACAAATTATGATCGGCAATCGATAAATTCTTATGTAAGAGTGGGCTGGTGGCAGCCGTCGGCGAGATTACGCCCAGTTCACGGAGCGGATAAAACGATCCCCGCTGGAAACTGTGGTTTTACAAAGGATGAGATTTTGCCACGTTAAACACTCAGCAGGTAGACGGCATATTCTGATCATTTCGCGAGTGCGCTTCCCGGACAAGGATCGAGGCTGGACTACCTAGAATCCTCATCAGCGGGAGACCGGTATGGATACAGCGGGCTGGGTTTCTTCTTTAGCATTGCACTCATAACATTCCACTCTTTCCCCGTGTTACTGCAAGGCCTACATCCATAATACTAGTGGCGGTTGTGAGTTGGGAGACCCTATTAGATTAAGAGCTGATGGCGGAAGCAAGTACGGCAAGAGGAGTCGAAATGTCAGGTGATTCACTTCCGTGGAGTAGCAGAAGAGCCGCGACTAAAAGAGAAAATAGAGATTTATATCCTTTACGTAGTGATCTTTTGTGTAGTTAGCTAGAGCTTAGGGTTCCGTAGAGGTTAGGTGTTTAGGGTTGGTGTCTTGCTAAGCACTTGAGCCGGTATGATATGATAGTCTAGCTTATTAGAAGGAACACGGAGGTGGGGAGAGAATCAACCAATTACCATCATCTTTCAGATCTCTCCTTCCGCGTTTGTTCCTATCACTTTAACAGGCAAAGATACGCGTATGATCTATGTGAACAATAGGAAAAAAAAGGAAGTAGTACAGGATATTTAGAGGCCGTTGGAGGAAATGAAATAAGCCCACCGCGAACCGGGATCCGGATTCTCCCTAAACCTCTAACGCCTACAATACTAACCCAGCGTCTCTAATCCGCACCTGCTACCAAAACCTTCCTATCCACCGCGCCCCGTGTCTGCACTATCAAAATCGGGTAGGTATAAGAGATTGTGGGGTCTGCGAACTGTTGCGGTCGGTTAAGAACGCTGAAGTACTCGAGTAAGAGTACTAGCCACTGTGCTAGCACGTTCAACAGGTGGTGCGCCCCCCCCCTCCCCTCAGATCTTCCGGACTCATATATATCCAATAACTCAGGTTCCAGATATACTCAAACCTTGGTAAAAATCTCCGGCAGCAAAATATCCTCCTACATTGAGATTGTGATTGCCCCCTAGCAAAAAATAGCGGAAAACAAAACCCTCAGCACAAAGGCACTGTACACAAATTATCCATCAGTTGTTGATATTATATCATGAGATACCACGTAAAAGAACTATATAAAATACTCACACTTGCTGCCTACTGCACCCTCGATTCGGTTCCGCACTCGCGGCCATCTGCATCCATAGCTAGTATTAACGTAGGCAGGTTATGTTTGGCACAGTGGTAGACGATAGAAAGAGAATTCACACGGAACTTAGACACCTCGCTCAGCTCTCAAAAATTCGCTCTAACCCTAACTAAAAACTCATAACAGAAACAAGTGTATAAGTAAAACATAAGTAGCACTTCATGATCATTCCGTCGATCACCACACCTATCTCTCTATCCCCGCCATGCCTTTATTCCTCGGTACACTCCCGTGATACACAAAGGAAAGACATGTCTATCTAATCTCTTTCATAAACCATTAACCATTCTATCTCAATCTCTGAAATCATCCGCAATCATCTATTCAATCTTTCAGACTCTCCCGCATCTTCCAAAGTCAACCACATCCTTCCAACAGCTAGCACTAATAAACTCCAGATAGCAAGATAGCCCAATAAATACTTTCGGGGAGATTGTTAGGGAGCCGCTATACTAATAGTATTTGCAACATTGAGGGTCCAAGCGGACCGGAAATGCTTAAGGCACTTTCCTGCAATGACGATTCCCCACATTCTAGCCACCATATAAGGGGACCCGCTGAGGGACGCCGGGGCCCGACATCCGATTAGTCTCCAGCTATCACCACCGAGAAAGAGTTTCATACGGATCATTCGAGAAGTTTAGGTTTTACTTTTAAGTAGTGGCGATTCCATATACTCTACTATATCCAGAACTTTGCTGATACTCGCCGCCCAGTTCCCGGGCTACCGAGAGCTCCCCACCATGGTCAACCATATCATACTACAGCAACCGGGGTCACGTGACCATATCATCAGACGGATCGGCCTCCCGGAGTGAATAGCCGTCCGTCCAGCCATGGCCAAGAACAGTCCACCCATCATCATCGATTCTTCTAATATTGATTATCTTTTACCCGAAGCTACTATGGTAACCTCGCAATCGAGTGCAGCGCCATACATGGCGGCCAGAATTTCACAAGCTCCTAACGGGCATTACCCCGGCAAGATACCCAACCGCCCAAAAAGAACATTTGTACATCCCTCATGGTTTCCAATATTCCGGAGCTCAACCCATCAGTGCCAGTCGATCAACCTCTCTGCGATTAAAGGCAGTTACAGCTCACTCCTCGGTGTTTTAATATATCCTCAATACCTGACACTTGATCCATAGCCACCCCGTGGTCTAAAAGGCAACCTTTCAAATTGGTAATAATGATCCTCACGGATTATCACTCGAAAATACCATTGTTTCCATTGAGAATAGCAGTAAGCTTATTCTATGAACAGAATAGCTGGTCGAAAAGAAAAGAAAGAGATTGAAAAATATGCCTAAGAAAAGAATACACCCTTCGTCTATCCTATACCACTAGACGCCCTTTCCGGTAACCTTTTTTTCTTCCCCCAAACAGCCAGAGAAAAACAAATCTCATCTATTTCCATGATTAGCTAAGTTCGGTTTAGATAAATTCAAAATACAAACCTCGTTTCTAATTTCCTGCAGGACCTGCACCATCGTCTGCTGGGCCCGCGCCAACGGGCATGCTGTACCCTATCGGCCCGCCATGGACCCCATCCGCTGATCTAGCAAGATTCCCCATATTGGTGATTGCCAGCATCGGCGACTTTACACCTGCCAAAACTCTTTCTTGGTCAACCAACGCCTGCATTGGAGACTTTACTCCCGCAAGGCCCATACTTTGGTCCTGCAATGCGGTCATGGGAGATTTGGCTACCGCAAGGCCGGTATTGTAGTCTGCAGCTCCTCCGGCAGCATTGGAGAAACCCGGTGGGGAACGAGAGCCTATACGTGAAGGCGGTCGTTGATATCGGCGTTGGTATATTGGTGTTGATGAAGATGCATTAGAGGTGTTAGCTAGTGGAGTCATTCGGCCGGTGTCAAAAGATATCGTTCGCCGTGGCTCTGTCGGCGGGCTTCGGCGGTTAGGATTTTGATATGGGTGGAATCGCGATCTCTTAAGGGCGGAGAGAAGAATTGCTGAAGGTTGTGAGGGTAAGATAGGGGAGGGGGTGGTTCTGGGGAAAGAGGCAATTGTGGGAGATGATGAAGAGGGGGTGGGAGGAGGGTTTGGACGGATAAAGGTTGCAGTGGCTGTGGAGCCTTCGCACGAGCGTATGCCGCCCAAGGTTGTTCCGGAGTAATCTTTAGGCGAGCTTTGTAATGATTTGAGAACACAGACGTGAAGGCCGTTCGCTGAGGATATCTCGAGCCCGCATCGACACTCTTGAGTGATGCTAACAGTAGGCCCTTCGGAGGTCTCTGGATTCTCCTCCTCTATCGTGTCGAGAAGGTTGGATTTCTCAATCTCAGGGACAGCTATTGTCTGAGGTTCAACGTGATATAACCCGATAGCAGATTCGATCGCATCGCAGGCAGGCGGGGGCGATGCTCGCCTCAAGCATTCTTCGATATCGTCGGGACTCCCGGCATCGCTTAGGCTACATAATCTTAGACCCGCGGCACCACTTAACTCATCGTGAGTTCCCTTCAAGGCCTCCTCAAGCGTTTTTAAGGCGGCGACATCACTACTCTCCCCCACCTCTGCCCTTGCATTCTCTTGTTGGATCATCACTACCTCCGGAAACAGTCTTCCTAAACTCTCGTTGAATCCCCTTATCTCCACAATCAATAATTCGAACTTTGCCTTATCCTGAATCACCCAACAAGGCTTCCTTGGGAATAGCGTTTGTTGTGTCGATTTCAATAGTCGTTGCAGCTTTTCGTGGGTTACTCGGAACGCTGGTTGATGTGGCGAGGAGTCTAACGCCTCGTCCGATCGAAGTGGCTGTAGACCGTACTTTGCGACCAGGTTATTGGTATCTTCGAGTGTGGTTTTCAAACGGCTTAGGATGTTGAATACTGTCCTACGAATGAGGATATCACCGAGTCGTTTATTATATGCCTCGTCACGCCGCCCGCGGTCGGAAGCTTGAGAGTTAAAAATACCGACGGCCTCACCCCATTCGAGAAGGAAAACCTGCTCAACCTCCAGCTTGCACAGCAAGGTCTGGCAAGCAGAGCCGTGCGATTTAGCGGTCAAAACGAGGTCGAACAGCTGAAGACAAGTAGTAAAAAGGCCGGCGAGCCCTGCGATTCCCAATGCTACACCAGTACTCTCCATGACTATCGGTGCTTTGTTGTAGGAGCGGGGGGCCGTGAACTGTAGGGAAAAATCGCTTTTCCAGCACGAATTTTGGGCCATGGAGACGATAGAGAGGTGTAAATATTTCTTTTCCCCGAGCGCTTTTAGCTCCTCGAGTAGGATTCGAATATGCAAGCATTCCGCGCAAGCTAACTGCACCTCGACGTGGTCGAGATTGTACGGGGCTACGGTTGCCCTCTGTTGTCTCAGAGGCACTTATCTATTCGCTAATAGTCTGCGAGACCCAAGCTGACTGCCTGCAATGGATCCGTTGATATTTTCCTGCAATTGTAGGGCAAGAAATTTCGAACCGAGCCTAAGAAGAATTAATAAAACGGCCTGGCTGGCAATCGCACCAGTGGGGTACTCCACATGACGTATCTTCTCATGGGGATCACGGAGGTGTCTGTCGCGAATTTTATTGACAGGTTAGAATTGGACTATGCTAGCTGCTGTCTCATGACCGCAGCTCCAAGAGGCGGATAGTCCTAGTGGATGTAGAGGATCTGGGTGGCGGTTCGATTGCACGGATATTTTGTATGTTTTTTTCGAACCGCTACCCAACGGCAGCAGTTACCGAGCAAGCATCCATCTTTCTAAGCTCTCTCAACGCGTGAGCCCAATGCTACTCGTAGGCAAGTGGAGGAGGAGGCGAAGGTGGCAAGATTCTGCAAATTACGATAAATGAGGCATAGAATACCTCCAGATCCTCGTTTATAGAGAGAAGTCCACAGTACAGTACTCTGGTCTAGATCTCTTCGTGCGATTGGGACCTGTGCATGATATGATCTGCCGAGTTACTGCGGAACAACCCGAGCAAGGCTACACCAGTATTGAAAGTGATTGATAACAAGGTGATTTTTCTCATACACCCTGTTCAGTTACGGTAATGTAAACCCTCTTAGATATTGGTAAGCCATGCAAACCTTCACCGAAATACGCCCCACAGTGCATTTCCCCCCCACCGTATGAGAATCCGTAAAATATCCCGGATCGCTAAACCACCTCACCCCAAAGAAGCCCAAAATCATGGGTAACGATTGGACGCTGGATTACAAAAGTGATTAGTTGGGTTAGATTCAAAAATTAAGCAGGGGGACTGGTAAGAGCGTTACGAACGGTAATGTGAGATCGTGGAGGAGAAGGGGATTGATTCGATCGTGAGTCTCTTTTCGTCTGTGGGCCAAGTGGGATGGAAGAGGTTTATATGTGCATCGTAAATTGGAGCGCGCAGCCCCTGAATGGAGTCCCGGAAGATAATTGGATAGCAAACACATATGGGTGTCTGTATAGTGGGATATGTCAGAGCGTATGGTCCACGAGTTCCCCCGAATTTTGTCATTGGGGGGTCAGCTTTGGTTCTGGTTTATACTACTCGTAGTGCTGTGTGTACTTGTGTTCGCTCCTGTTTCAGCCTCGCCGAGACCCAATACTGGGCTAGTCGTCTTCGCGAGTATGATACAGCAATTTTCCTAGCGATTATTATCTAAGTTAACTCTAAACCCCACACATTATAATGTGTTTTTTCCCGAGGGATCTAAAGTAGGAGCAAGAATCTACACCCAAGAAATAATTTTACAGGCACTGCTCACACAGCACGTCGTAAAAGACTCTATTAATCCCTTAATCATGATCCAGGGTTTTCTATATAAAACATAAATATGGAATACCTACCAGCATTCCCGCACCACTCTATGCTCGACCAGTAATTAAAATTCTCTACTACGCTGCCTGCACCAGTAATATGCTCGAGCGTAGCTATTGCTTAGGGCTGAGACGCATGAGGAGACATTTCTGATTTCTGTTACAGCTCGCGCTCACATATACTCCTTCCCTTACTATCAAGTCTTGGTGGCAATTCTTTCCCCCCAAATTCCCCCACTAACACCTAGATTTTTCGTGCAATGCGGTAATGGTACTGGCACCAAGCGCCCATACTTGGTTACTCCCTCGTCCTAGCCAAGTCACACGTCGTTCTCTTTCCAAGCGTCACTGCAGCTCAATACACCAAAGTTAGCTACCTACTAGTGTCTTCCGATACTCGCCCTCACGGGTTCTCAGAACATGGGAACTCGGCGAAGCCCTCCATCTTCTTATATGAAACCTTTTCAATGATCAAAGATCACTTGGCTTTGCTCACCAAACACCCCATTAATCCATTCTATTAGAACTCGTTATAATAGATTCTTGGGAGACATGGGGGAAACATGGTACACCCACAGCCCGGGATCCCGGACACCCAGATTTCGCGAATTTCGTCAGGGGCAACAGGGTATCCGGAACAACAGAAGGAAAGTCTGTATCATTTGGGAGAAAAGTGAAGAAGGTTTATCCCCATTCTTGTGAGAAGCTTTGTCTTAAAAAAAATTCAGAGGCACTGCTGACACTTTTAGTTGTCCATTTGGTAGGGACACAGGTTTCGTGTTCATCATCCATGACAGAATCGCTACGGTACTCGAAGCGATATACTCTGTCTCCAAGTCCCAGTTCACCTCCAAGCCTACTAGCAGCCTCTACGTGTTTTTTCCTTCTTGTAGGATTAGCTGTACTAACAATGGCCACAGCATCCGGGTCAGCAAACAAACATTCTATAGAAACAGGGGGTAGCATTCCCCGAAATCATATGCCAATCCGAAAACTCCCTTTTCCAGTTCAACAGGTAAAATTCAGCGAGAAATTGTACATGTTAAAGTGTGTTTCCGGTTCGGCGTGGTCCGGGACAGCGGGGTGTGAGTGGATGCTCAGGTCTTTTAAAATAGATAGTCGCTGGCCCCATGCCCACTGCTTTCTGCAGCTAGAATCAAAACAATAACTCCAGTAGAAATTCCGGTTAAACGAGTGATAGCATGTGAATAGGGCCTGGCCCAATCATATTAATATTGAGGGGGTCCGAGCACTTCGTGGGTTTCATGTTACAACGTGGCCCCCTTGTTTCAAAACAACCCCTGCCCCGCCCGGTGCTTTTATCATACCATTATGATAACTCGAGTTATGGTTTCTCGCCAAGACCGGGTTTTGCTGAAGGTTTGACGGTGCCCAGAGTCTAAAATGGACCCCTTCAATGCCCCCGGGTCATCATAGTGATCTGGGTGTGGATTTTAGGTGCCTAGTCCTTCACGCCCCAGTGGGTGGCGCTTGTTTAATCACCATCCGAACAGTTGCTGGTAGTGATCAAACAAGCGCCACCCACTCAGCCGCATTGTTGTAGACTCCTAAAATCCACACCTACGGTAGGTCACTATGATGACCCGGGGGCATTGAAGGGGTCCATTTTAGACTCCGGGCACCGTCAAACCAACCTTAAAGCAAAGCCCTGTCTTGGCGGAAAACCGTATAACTTGAGCTAATACCGTATGTCGCAGCCGCATCAAGGCTGGAATAAACGTTGCTAATCTTCCCCCAGACAGTCTCCAGAGAGGAAATCATTCCGATAAATACAAAGTGGGTTTCCTACGCTCTTCTAATTGCAATGAAGGAACCCATTAATCACCACCCCGTGATACGGATAACCCCGCGACACTCAACATTGTTGAAAATAGTACAGGACCCTTTCCCTGGGATTGAACTAACTAGCTGAAAAATAAGCTCTACCGCCGTTCTCTTACCGTGGTGAACGGGGCAAGCGCAGAGTATTTCGGGTCCTTCTGGGTTTTGGGCGCAAGTTATAGCGGTGGTTTGGCCGTAGACGAGGGCTCGGGGTAGAGCTGGTCGAGGTAAGGCGGTAAGGGCGCCGGTGTCTACCCCCGGCGTTCTGCCAATCCTCCAAGATTTCTTGCCTGGTACAGCCCCGAACGGGAGGACAAAATGGCGCCGCCTGGAACGGGGGGCCTGCAGGGTTCAGTGTGCGAGATGCTGGGCACCCCATGGGTGCCGGAGGAGGGCAAACCATAATTAGTACCATGGATATTAAGCGGGTCCTCGGTACTGGAACTTTGGTTGACCTTCGATTGCGGTGATGAAGCGGAAGCGGTCCGGCTAAGATAGGGTAAGGTGTTCGCCGCGTGTAGGACTTTTCGGAGTCTGAGAAAGGGCCTTGTGCTAGACGAAGGACGAAATTTTTGAAGGAGCAGATGCTGTTTTGAATAGTAGACACCGGAAGCCTTCTCCTCCCGCCGAGACAAGATCAGCAGGCCGGGTCCCGCTAGGCAGCAAGGGATTGCTTCCCGGGCCGGGTGAGCAGCATCAGTATTGAGATCTTAGATGCATACATTAAACATGGGAGATATAATGGCTGCAAGAGGAGCCCTATCCCGCTAGAAATAGTGCGGGCATCGGGTGCATGTGCGGTAAATTGCATCGGCCCCAAGATCCTGGTTTAAACTCATGCTCCGCCAGAAGAGCCCTTAGTGTAGGAGAACGCAGAGAGGTGGTGAGGGTCTGTGGGGTTATGGCTACCAACTTCGTATTCCTCGAAACCGCTTGGGTCACGAGAGAGAAACTGACCAAGAATACGTTCGCCCTCTACAGTTTGCAGATGGAGCGGACAATGCTATTTGTTCTTACCACACCCCCTCACGATAAAGTAGACCGCCTTGCGTCTACTCGAGTAGAAGTGGGACCATTTACCGTAGTGCTCAAGCGGCCGGTACTTGAATAAGGCGCTCTAAGGGTAACGTCTATGGTGTTGTGGCGCTCTGCCGGCAGTCGTTAACTTAAGCGGTGGTTCGCTAGAGGCGGCTGGCTTTCTCCATTGCAGGGTGGAGTGAGATAGCCGATGATAGAACTTTAATATCTCATCTAAAATCCCCGCACAGGCACTTACCAAGGCTAATAGATTTGCCTTTTATACTCAGCCTATCCATTTTCTCTAAGTGCTCACTTCTCTAGAGCAAGTTTTGGAGCCACCACGACTACTTTTCTGACCCTTTTCACTATTAAAACATTTATGCAACTCCAAGAAAAAATCTCCTAAGGTCCGGCAATACGGGACAGCGCATCACGAATAATAGTTCGGGAATTTAGCAACTCCTTATCTGTTGTCAGGTCGGCCCCTGGGTCTAAGACGGGATCTAGATTGAACCTCATCCATGCAGCTCTCTGCTGGCACGCTACATGCTACGATATGGTTCTATTACTTTAGGGCTAGTTCCATGTGGACTACTCATGGGTGGAGCGTTCGGGCGTATTGATTCAATTGATAGCCCATGACCCAATCCCAGATCATAATGAAAAAGAGCCCCCCCCCTCATTTAACTTTGGAAGCACTGCGCACCGACTGCTCTAGTATCAACTGGCGATCTTTATTTTTCAGCAGTACAACTCTTGTTCGCCATTTACATACTCCAAGTTTAGGGCGACCAACTATTCAAACTCTCGCAGCGCTGGGCATCCCTTGCGATAATGACTGTGCCAGGTTCTCTGCTCCGTTAATGCGTAATCGCTTCAGACCGTTTCTTCTGCGCGCATTCCCGAATGAATGGTTTCGAAAACTGCAGAAAATCTTCACGGTCGAACGCTGGCTGTGCGGGAATGCCGTGGCAGTTTGGTTTTCTACAGCCAGTATCCATGAGGCTATGTTGCTAGCTGGAGAAAAACGAAGAGGTGGTAGAGTGCTCTTGTTGAAATTGGTTGCTCCATTGTTTTCTTCTCACGACGGGGATCTTTTGGGTGGGCGTGATAGCGTGGAGCAGGTAAGTCTCTAGCTAGCTAATAAATGGGGGTATCCCTTAGGTTTACTCACGAAAGAGCCACGATTGCCTGCCCAAGATGTCCTCCCATTAGACAGGTCGGTACCAAACTCTAGTGGGGCTCTAGAGGGCGAAGCGGAAATGTGCGAAGAAGAATTTTTTTTTCCCAAATGGTTGGTCATGCGATGAGGGTGCTGTCACTTCGACTGACAGAAAGGCCGAGCGTAACAACACCACCTCAAAAAATATCCCTGGAATGTACCGCTGCTGTACTACGTTGCCCCTCCAAACCAATACGGTAGCTCGGTATACCAGGAGGATCAAGCAAGTGGTTTGAGTGCTGCTTCGAGAAGTGAACCCAGGTCGTTCGTCAAGGATTATGGATCAAGGACCACCCAAGCACTTGCATTCCCGATTACCTGGCAACTTCCACTTCGACGGGGTTGTCCCCGGAATCTCCATTCAAAAGGGTCAACGTTTGCCTGAGTGCCTCTTTACCCCGCGCCTTCTCTGGTAGCCGTGAACATTTGCTTTAATTCCAACTACAAATTAACCCTTTATCGATAGATGAGTCGAATATTCCATTACCTAGCAACTGCTTCTCACCGATCATGAAGAAAAATCATATCCAATTCACGGGAAGCCTGCTGAAGAACGGCGATTCGGGCACGCCGGTGCCGAGTCGTTGTGATAGACTGCTATTGATGATCTTAATAGTACCACAGCTATTGGAACAACGGCTCTCTGAATTCTCCGATTGGAGAGAGACGGCAGAGACAGACGGGGGTTGGCCCGACAGCATCCTCGAGACCCGTGAGTCCAATTGCGGCAGCTCGGTGCTGTATTTGCGCTCCTGACTAAGAAAAAAAAGAGTAGTATGATACCTGAGTGCATTTGCGATTATATTGATACCGGTGATTTAGAAATGAGCGCTTTCCTGAGTCTTGGGTGTAGCTACTGGCTACGAATAATAGCTCACTCTCCACGTGTGGTCACTCGGTCAGCCTCTTGGTGGAGCCAGGTTGATGCACAAGACATCTCTTCTCTTATGCAGCCTTCTGCATATATCTTGTTCTGGACGCCCAGTACCGAGCAAGGCTGGACACATGGGCGGGGAGCTTTCTCATACAACAAGGCTGCGAATCCAGTGCATAACTTAGGATATCAAAGCACGGTACGTTCGGTACCCCACCTGTGGAGATTAGAGTGGGGCCCACTGAGTGTGAGTCGCGCGGTAACCGCAGGAAAAAAATCGACTCACTAGTCTCATGATATCGGTAGCTTAACTGTTAGGTCTTTGCCCGGAACCTGCATCCTTCTACCTAAATGAGGGGTGCTATGGATTGGCAAATCAAAACCCAACACAGACTTAGGTAAGTTAGTAGTTTTCTTTTATTTACCATCGCAACAGGCGTGTTGGGTTAAATATTGGGGATGTGGCTCTTCACGAGTGTGAAAAGATGTTCTTGGATGCTGCATGCGCAGCCCAGATCCCGTAAGTTTGGTACCATACACCTATCGGTGTGCCGTATCTTGTGAAGAACCTCGTTGAACAGCAATACGATATTGTGAATAAAAATGGACGGGTGCTATGCATTACATAAAGGTTGTATATAATAGAATCAAATATGCGGAGTCGATATCACAAGAACAGAATTGGAGGATTGAATTAAATAGACGCATGCGGAGAGCGCGTAGAAGTCCCATATCATCTCGGATTAAAGTAGGATATGAAGGCTCCAAATCTAAATCTTGGCACTCCCTGGATCCACATTTCCCTGCTTTAGCTCAGGTGCAACATCCTCCAAGACTTCCATCACATCATCCCAAACCTTCCTCTGGAGCTCTTTCGCCTCTTTGGTCTCGAATGTTTTTTCGGGTAAACTAATGCCCTATTAGCTTGCCTAAGCCCCTAGGGTTTGATGACCAGTGAAATACCTCTCAATTTTACAATTATCGATGTACTTGCCGTGACTGCCTGGCCCAGCGTCAACGATCGAATGAAAATACGTACGGGCTCCCGTCTCCGTACTCCGCGCAAATAAGGCTTTCGAGAGACCTAAAAGGGGGAGGTTGTGCTCGCGCATCAAGTCGGAATGGCAGAAACCGGGAGCAACCTTCCACATATTTAGTCAAGTCGGCACATAGTAAGACAGATATAACTCACACAATTGACTATCACCATAGGATTTCCATCGCTCGCTTCCGGCACGAGGGCTGCTAATTCCCGAGCAATATAAATGGTTAAGAGTTTTGTCATGGAATACCGTCTAGGTGTCATAAGATCGCTTTTAGATTTAGTCAGTATAGTGTTGTAGTACAGGGCAAGTCCAAGAAAGCCGCAGAGACAAGATCTTGGAACCATAACAATGATAACATACCTCTCTCCCATGCCAAAGTTATTCTCATCATTCAATGCCTTTATGATATTCCCTTCAATCTCAATATACCTCTTAAACTCGGCAAATTGGTACATATGTGACGAGACAATTGATATAGTTGGGACGGTCCCGGCACCGGCAGCCCCCTTCCGCCGCTCAAGAGCCCTGGGCAGGAGTAACCTACCCAACAAGGCCGTGCCTAACAGGTTCACCTGTAACGTCCGCTCCCATCCGTCCCCCGTTACATTCCAAATTTCGCTCGCGACACCCGCGTTGAGGACTATTCCGTCCAGCGGGCCGACACTGGATGCGAAATCCCTAATGGAATCGAAGGACTCCATATCCACTATGGAGACCTGAACAATTCCCGGGGAGAGCCCAAGAAGAGCATCAATTTGAGCCTTTGCATTCAGAGCCTTGTCCCGCGAGCGACAGGCGAGAATCACCGATGCCCCCTGACGGGCAAAGTGTTTGGCGGCCTCGAAGCCGAGACCAGTGTTCGCACCGGTTATCAGTATCCTCCAGCCATCGATCCGGGTTCGCGGGATGGGAAGCGATGAAAAGAAGGCGTGGGCTTTTTGGAAAATTGCGGACATCGTTGTTGTTCGGGGAAGACAGCACGGCCAAGCACCATAGAACCTCATACCTGTTGGCTTGGGAAGCCCGCATTGCGGTAGCTCACAACTACCGACACAGCACAGTACCCAAGCAAGAGTCTTGGTGATCGCGCGCCAACTATAGAAGCAATTGCGAAATGTAGCAAAGAAATGGAGATAACTCAACCATAGAAACTTCAAATGATGAGAGATTAAAAAGAAAGTGAAGTCTAGTACTGGCTCTTAGTTATTAATAGAAAAGGTTAAAAAGATTACTACCGGTACTAGTAGCATCCTGTACTCGAGCACGCCGGCCCTTTGCTGCAATGGCAGTCTGAACCAGGTTAGGTATCAACTACAATAACTTCTCAAAAAACCGAGGAGGGATTGTATCCCATCCCAAAGATAATACTATACCTCAGCTAGCTTGGACTTTATCTTAGTGCTGCCAGGTGTTGTATGATAATGGCAATGTCGGGAATCGCTCGGGATGTAGCAACGGCTTACCTAATTACCATCCAATATCGGTATAGCCTCGTTCGCAAAGTTCTCGCGGATCAAGAGGTACCAGGGAAAAATATTGGCAGTAACAAATGTACTGGTACAAGTGTCTGCAGAGAATCTGAAGTGAAAGTTCTTGTACCTGTACATGAGTTGTCCCCAGACTTTTGCTAAGATACCTACCGATCAGCGAGAACTTTGCGAACGAGGCTGTACTGCCAAGAACGCCCACTCGGAATATGCCGTCATCTAAGCTATCGTCGCCTATCGAAGCTCCCTCCAGTCAATTTTTCAAATCTCTCCCATCGCCAACCCCCACCAACCACTACCACTCACACCGGCCTTAATTCTCACAATGATTGACGCAAAAGAAGGCAATAACCCCTAGACCTCTTTCTAGAGAGCAATTGCTAATGATCATCTAGTTGCAAAGCACAACACCTCATCAAGCTGCTGGGTAATAATCCACAGCATGGTCTATGACGTAACTGACTTCCTCACCTCTCACCCGGGCGGCGCGAAAGCCATTCTATCCCTCGCCGGACAAGACGCAACAGAAGAATACGACCCCATACACCCCCCCGGCACTCTCGAGGAGTCTTTAGAAAAGTCACAAATCCTCGGACCTGTCGACCCGTCCACCATTACAACCGTCACGCCTACGCCATCGTTAACATCCTCGTCCCCCGAGAAAGACAAGGGTACAAACGGTATCCCACCATTAGAAGATCAATTAAACCTTGACGACTTCGCCATCACAGCTGAGAAGGTACTCTCGCCGAAAGCGTGGGCGTACTACTTCTCCGCCAGCGACGACCTGTTGACGAAACAGCACAACAACGTAGTGTACCAGCAGATCCTCCTCCGCCCACGAATATTCAAAGACGTCCGTGATGTGGATACGCGAACAACGATATGCTCCTCTCCCGTCGCCTTTCCGGTCTTCGTTGCGCCCGCAGCGATGGCGAGACTGGCACACCCGTCCGGCGAAGCCGGCATTGCGGAAGCATGTGGGAGAGAAGGCGTACTGCAGTGCGTTAGCACTAACGCAAGTCTGAAGCCTGAACAGACCATGGCTGGTCGAGTGAGCGACAAGCAGCCCGCTTGGTTCCAATTGTACGTGAATGAGGACCGAAGGAAGAGCGAGGCACTGCTGAAGCGTGTGGATGAACTGGGCTTCACGGCTGTGGTGTTAACACTTGATGCGCCTACCCCGGGAAAAAGGGAGGCAGACGAAAGGGTAAAGAACGCTGCGAGCACAACGAGCGCTGCTCCCGGCGGGGGCATTCAGGGGAAAAGTGAAGGACTCGGAAGGGCACTCTTCGCGGGTACTACGCCATCGTTAACGTGGGAGGATATAAAGTGGCTGAGGAAACACACCAGATTGCCAATAATTCTAAAGGGTCTACAGACGCATGAGGATGCTGCTATGGCGGCCAGAAAGGAGGTTCTCGAGCTTGGTGTTACCGGAATTATACTGTCAAATCATGGTGGACGGGCGGCAGACACTGCCCCTCCCCCTGTGTATGTTCTGATGGAGATTCGGAAGTATGCCCCCGAAGTATTCGATAAGCTTGAGGTGTATGTTGATGGTGGGATCCGCCGCGGGACGGATGTTGTCAAGGCGCTCTGTTTGGGTGCTAGGGCCGTTGGGATTGGTCGGCCAGCCTTGTTTGGTTTGAGTGGCTATGGCGTTGATGGGGTTTGCCGGGTATTAACTATACTCAGAGAGGAGATTGAGACTGCTATGAGGCTACTCGGGGTCTACTCTGTGGGGGAGTTGGGATTGGGACACGTAAGTGATCTGCTGTGCACTTCCGGGGAATAGTGCTGACTGGTGTTTGCCGTGATTGCAGATCAATACTAGAGCATTGGACCAGCTGATTTACCAAGAGCCACAAGAGTCATCAGGCGGGGTGACCAAGGCGAAGTTGTAACTCGCAGACTTTTTTTTTTTTGGTCGAACCCTTGGGAGTTGGGCCAATTTGGAGCGTTGTCGGTACCATATCGGTAGAAGCAAGCGGGGATGTGTCAGTCACTTCCGTAGAGTTAGGCCACTGCATGTAGAAAGGACACCGGAACAAAAACCTCGAGAACACTACACTTAGAGATGTTTACAAAGCCTATAAATCGAAGATCGGAGATGATTGGATTTTAATAATAATAAACTTGCGCATCTTTGTTCTCGTTCAGGGATTTATCGATTACGTATGGTGCCGGGCATTTGAAATCAGCCCTCATGGGTAATTCGTTCTGCTTACATAATACACATAAATAGTGGGACTTGGCAAAAGTAACTTCGAAAATGACCATACATGGGTAATTCGGAATTTTACTATCTCCACTAATATTACTTTGATTGAGAATTGGAAAATATAGAATTAAAGAGGAGCGCCTTCTGGACACTTCTATGAATATCTTCTCAAAGATGTGGTGGCGGTTAAAAGTTTTCGAGAATTATTCTTGTGTTGGTTTTCGGTTGATTTCAAGTGCCCGGCACCATAAGTTACTCAAGTTACGAAAACTGCCAGTTCCCCAATGTTGAGCCTCAAAGGGGCCTAAGATCTAGAATCATGGAACACCAAAATACACAACCCCAAATACACATTCGCTCCTGATTGCTCTCCTGATTGGCTGAATCTTAGTAATCCAAAGCTACACGCCAATCAGTGGGGAGTGTGTGTTTGGGTTGCGGGTGGACTACTAGAAAGTAGATGGGATATGATGGGCGCTATGATAGGGTACGAACTCGGCCTTAAGGTTATGTTAGCCCAAACAGGTCTTCAGGGTCCAATCAAAAATGTCAAAGGCCCTAGCGATGCCGCAATGCCCAGACAGAATGCATTGCGCCTTGCCGCACTGCTGGAGTGCTGTTTGTGGAGAAAACCTTTTAAATACCATGCATTTTTGTGCATACCTTTCGGATACCATCCTTGGCCGAGACATACCATCCAAAAGGTTTCACATTACAACAAAAAGTAAACCATTCTCAGAGTTTCAGCAGCT
>Ga0307517_10000087_pt1 | contig 130328 bp, 184 predicted proteins | sample 23_EM_MG_FD_194515 | JGI IMG/M metagenome (GOLD analysis project Ga0307517, IMG submission 194515) | Populus trichocarpa ectomycorrhiza microbial communities from riparian zone in the Pacific Northwest, United States - 23_EM | ecosystem: Host-associated > Plants > Roots > Unclassified... | reverse complement strand
TTGACGTGGTAGATATCTATAGTTGGGAAACGACGGATGGTGGCACTAATGGCCTGATTCCAGGTTGAGTAGAAGATGGCGGAGCTCAAGTCATCCATTCGTGCGGGATAAGGATCAGCCTTGGTTTGAGCGCGGAAGACGGGACTGTCGAGAATGACATAGGTGATGTTGTCCAAAACATGGGTTTCCACTTCAATGAGGTATGATTCACCGAAGATGATAACTTCAATCGGATCTGCTGGTTCACCAGTAGGATATTCAATATCCTTAACCTTGGGCACGACCCAAATCAAATCGACATCCGTCATGGCTTTTCCCATTAGAGAAGACATAACACCCAGACCACCAATTTTGACCTTGAGTTTCCAATCGATAATTTCGTATTCCAGAGTGGAAATGAGCACCTTTCGACGCTTGTTCTTGTCTTCAGGCCATCCTATGATCTCCTGGTTGTGTTTGTGACCAAAAATCTTCTCTGCAATTGGTTGGTCCTTGAAATCAGTAGTGGATTTGGAGCCAAATATAGGGAAGTAGTTCAAATGGCTCTTGGTCTTGACGCCGTATCGGTTGTGTCTGATGCCGTAGAATGTCCACATGAAGACGAGCACAGCAAGCACACCAGTAATGAGGGGAATCGCCAGTAAGAGTGCGTACATGATCGCACCAACGACTGCCTGTCCTCGTGGTTTCAGGCTCCAGGTCATGGCTGAATCATCAATTAGAAGCGACCATGAAAGATGGGGAGAAGGAGGGGCAGAGATATTAAGGAAGTTGGGTGCGACAGAGTTGGGAGGAAGACGATCCAAAACACCATCTCCGTCCATATCGCCATAAAAGAAGTCATCAAAGCCCCAAACATTGAGTTGCATGTAGGTGGGCCATGCAGCCATGATCTCCAACTCCCAGAGTCCATCAGGGTTTTGTGTCATCAGATGAGGAATACCCTTGTCGAAACCCCAATTGTTGAAAGGACCACGAACGAGGAATTGAGGGTAGCGACGAGGCTTGCCAGAGTATTCACGGTCTGCGTGAACTACTTGAGCAGCGGACATGGTCGTCTGACTCCAGTCTGGTAAATAAATAAAAAGAATAAAATATTGAATTGGTACTACTGAAATCCAACTCACATTGAACTTGGAGATGTTGTCCTGGCCAGAAATTCGACGAGTTATCAAACATTCCTTTCTCCATGATGGTCGTGTCTTCCCATTTCTTCCAATCTGACCATGATCGACCAAAGTTCCCAGAGTAGCGGAACATATCAGCACCATATGCTTTGTGCGTATATTGATACTGCCCGTTGGAAAACGAGAATCCACCGCTTGTATCGTAATCATTGTCTGGGAAGATCATTACATTATCGGGAGTACCCTTCCTCAGGAAGAAGTGATCTGTTGCCTGGAGACAAATCAGCATCAATACCTCCAGTAGGGAAGAAGGATCACTTACATTGGTGGACCCACCACCTGACGAAGGTGCATTGGTAACCACAATCTCCAAAACGCCGTCAGGGAAGTTTGACAAAGTAGCGGACCAATACCAAGCCGAAACGGGAGCTCCGGGCAATCTTCCCGCTTGTCCCTTCGTCGCGTCACATCGAGCATTATCTATCGTTGGGGTACCACCTTTACCGGAAGACGCCATATTAAGTTTAATGGCATTGGTAACGCCATCACAGCTCATAGCGGTATTGAATTCGAAAGTAATACCAACTGTCGTGCTGTTTGAGAGGATGCGTGCGTCGTGGCCGGGAGTGAATTTGGTAATCACTGGAGGAGGTGCCAACCAATCTGCAACAGGGACAAGCAACTTGAAGCCAAAAGGATCCATCGTGACGCTACCCAAGCATCCAAAGTAAGGAGCTTTGCTATCATTGTTGAACGACGAGAGCGATTCCTGAAGGGTATACTCTTCGTATGGCGCAAAAACATTCTTGACGACGATGCCTGAGACAAACGGCGAGGACATCCAGAGCTTGTCCTTACAGTCATAGGTGTAGGTCTTCGTCGAGTTCTCGTTTGTGTAGAGCAGCCAAACCTGATCTGTATACCTGCCACCTACGGTTTGAATCCCACCAATGGCTCCGCGAGAGACTGACCAAAGCCCAACTTCGGTCAGCGTCTGGTTGGAACCAGGTCGCTGGATGAAGTTCGTCCAATTACCTCGCTGAACGAGAGCCCAGCCATCCTGAAGTGAGCCGTATACTGAACGGAGGTAGTTGAACTGAGAGAACATGAGACGACTGTCCGTGGTTGGATCAAAGTGGTCTAGTGAGTTCCAGTCGTCATGACATCCGAATAGCGACTTCTCAAGTGGAATATTGAAGTACTGCTCAGACCCAAGACGGTAACAACCATGTTTCTTCCACGCGCTGTTAGAGACCATAGCTTGCCGACTATGAGAATAGATATTGAGTCATTGGCTACTCCATGCACAGTATGGACATACCCATAAAGATAGTTGGAAGCACCGTTGTCGTACAGATAGAAATTTTGCTCCTCTCCGTAATAATACTACTCAAACCCCATAAAGATAGAATTCCTGACATAAAGAGAACACATACCAAAGGTATACCAGGCATTACTAGGGAAGCGAGGAAGGTCGCCAGAACACTCTTCTGAATACCCATTTCTAAACTTGGCCACCTGAAAACGTCGAAGTTGCTGGTTCCGTACATATGTTTTGGATCAACCTTTCCGGTGCCTGGGTTAATAAAGTCATTGTCGACAAACATCTGGTTCCACGCGGTTACAAAATTGACGTCCACGTCATAAGCGACCTGAAGATTACCATCCATGCCCAGGAAACGCGACACAGCTCGATAAAACGAGTAATGGAAAGCAACAGCGTCCAATCCATTAAGGGGGGCATCACGAAGAAAGAATTCATCCTGAGCGGAAGAAAGGTTAGCCGCGGCCACGAAACCAGGTGGAAGTTGAGTAGGAGTCCGTCCCCGACCACTGCGGATATGACGTTAGCGTCAAAATGCAGTCTGAAGTGTATACAAAACCCACATGTACAGAGAGCCGAAACGATCGCCACCCGTTACTTCACCGGGAATGAAGAAATTAGTTTTCCCTACTTTTGAAGCACAGGCACGGGTGCTGGATGCCCAAGAGGCTAGAGCTTCAACGGTAACCTGGGTGGCCTTGTCAACACGAATTGCATCAATGTCGAGGGCTTTGATAGCCATGCACGAGAATTTTTGGATTTTCTTCATCACATCAGGGTTCCATTCTCGAAGACGATCCTGGACGGATGCGAATTTTGAAAGCTGACGTTCCCAATCAGGATGGACACCGAAGGCTTCCATATCACCGTATTGATCAAATTCCGATTTTAAGCATCCGTTGGTCTGAACCTTGACAACGGTACCATCGTCCTGCCAGAATTTTGGCAACTGGCAATTTGGATCACGTTCATTGCTGATCTACGAAAAAGGATTAGCACATTATGCCTTGGATGACAAAAACGGGAAGTGCGAACCGAGAAGTCACGATAGGAAGTAAAATTCCACGGCATATAGTTGGGCAATTTCCATTGCGCATCATACTCGTTAAGGCTGAAAGGCGTGCTCGTATTGAGGTGCCTGTTGCGAAGGGAACCAAAAAAAAAAAAAAAAAAAAAAAATTGACCGTTAGCCATGCCGGCATGATGCCGTATTGCAGGCACGCACCCTGAAAACCCGATCAAGTCGCCCATGGTCCCAACGGTAAAATCTGCCATGAAATACATTCCGTGGGCATGGACGGCATCGATGGTATCCCGCCAGTCCTGGATGGTGCCCCAGTGAGGATCGAGAACGCTGAAGTCGAGAGGGGAATAGCCTATATTGAATGAGGTGGGAAGATAATTTATCAAATTGATGACTTACTGTCTGCCTGCCACAACATGTTCAGGAACGGGGTACCAGACATGAATATGACACGAATACCCATTCCATAGAGGTAGTCTAATTTTCCACGGAGTCCCCTGAGGTCGCCACCGAAACGAAGCTGCGTTTCACGGTAGTCGTACTCATAAGCGGACTTGAAGTAGTCGTTGTTTGTGGGGTCACCATCTGCCCACTTGTCTAAAAGGACAGTATATACAGGGAGAGAACGCCAATTCTGGGGGGAGGGAGTGTAGGTCTGGTTTGGACGAGAGGAGTCGTAGTCAAGCACGCTCTGGGCGTTCTTGTTGGAGTTGAGGTTGTAGTCGCTGAACAGGTCATTGTATGGAGCGGCGAGCAGCGGGGGAAGGGCTAGCAGCGAGGAGAGGACTGCCAGCAGACGCATGGTCTGTGGAACAAGGGAGGAAATTAGAGAAGGAGAATATAAGGAACAACGATATGCCGAGGCACATCTAATTTAAGGACCGGTTATTTGCGGATGTTGAAGTTGAACAGCCCCTGCTAACTTAAATAAATAATATTGCAATGTTCTCCAGTCCCGCTTTGATGACACAGGAAGTTTACCGCACAGATGTCAGGCCCGTCAGGTATCAGCAGTACATCCCCGCAGAGGCCCCCCAGGGCATGTCCTACGCCGCCTTCTTGCGCTCCTGGACTGATGACTACGTTGCCCGCTGGCTTCATGACATAAAGTGCGCTTCTCACCAGGACATCTTCCGCGCCAACGATATTCGCGGCGATGTCCTCCTCGATCTCGACCAGAAGACTCTCCACGAAATGGGTGTGGCCAGCATTGGCGACAGACTCAGGATTCTCAATGCAGTCAAAATCCTCCGCCAAAAGGTGTCAGGCAAGTCCCCGTTCCTCCGCAAACCAACGTTGGCCATCGATGCGGACAGAACAGACTCCGCCACTAGGACCCCCAGCCGTCGTCTGGAGAACGTCCGACCGGCCCCCCTCTTGCTGACCGCCAACGCGGGAAGAAGCGATCTCCCCGCTATCCAGAGAGATCCCGATTCCGCAAGAGGTTCATTTCAGCACCCACCACAGCCAACCTTCCGGCCACTGCCAACGATGCCTTCGCAGTCCACTCCGCCCTCTAATACCACACCGGGTAGTGCCCAGTCCTCCAGCTCTGTTTCCAGGTCAAATCTCCCACCGCTTCCTCCCCCTCCACATCCCCCACCACTACCTCCACAAGCCCGGCCAAATCTCTCCCATGCAACCTCTCCTTCTACAGCAAATAACTGGATCAACCAACATTTACCCGCGGATCCTCGGCCTGGAAATCCTGGATCGAGGCGCGCAGTATCACCCTTGCCTCCTACTCATCCCCGTCCCAATCAGTCCTCCAATCTACAAAGGTCTCATGCCAGGAACGGGTCTTCAGGCCATCTTGCACCCAGCTCACCTACCAAGCGGCTTCCCATTGCAAACCAGACACCTGCAAGCAATACCCTCCCCAGCCATCTTTCTCCTATTGATGAGGTGTTCACCAGTGCTGGGTCTAATACGCCTTCCCCTCCTACCATGTATAGAGTCGGTAGTGGTCCATTTAACACCCCCCCGTCCGGTCCAGGTCCTTCCAGCTTGGACGATCTGCGCAAACGTCTAGTCAAGTTCATCGTCCCAGACGAGGGACTTTCGTTCACCATCGATGTCGCATCTTGTAATGGAGGTGTTGAAGTCGTGGAGAAAGTTCTCAAGAAAGTTAAGAATAACCACAGAGCAGACACTTCCGATGTCTCTCAAACGGAAGATGGCGGTCTTTCAGTCGATGGTTGGGGTGTCTACCCAGACGTTGGCCAAGGAGACGGTCCAGGTTGGGGAAACATTTTTTATCTCGTTTTATATTTATCATGTTATTAGGACAACCATTCACTGAAGCTGAACTTCTTGCCATCTGTATCTCCCCAGATCACCCCCTTCGAGAAAACGGTCTTGTCCTCCGACGACTTCCTCGCACAACTGGCAATGCACTTTTTAGCCAGAGTAACCGAAATACAAAACGAGCCAGCTCCATCAGTATCCTCAGCGACCTCGGCGTGCGCAACCCCGAACGCGCCCTTGATGCCCCTGAACTGCCGTTGCCGTCTCTTTCTGCCGTTGCACCCTCTGGCCGACTCAGCCCAGCCTCTTACACCAGCAACGCCAGGCGCCCTTCAAAATTGCGCAACTTCTTTGGTCAACGCCCTCCCAGCGAGCTTATCACGAATCATCTGACCGAGTTCTTTCCTAATGCCGAGAAAAAAGTGCTCCAACGTACTGCAAGAAATAGTATGATGCGAAGAAGGGAGAGCGTGGTATCCTACAAGCAACCCTCATCAAGATTTAGCACGAGTACCCAGGGTTCTAGGATTTCGCAGCCTCCTCCAGTTCCTGACAAGGGAGATACAGAAGATCTACCTCGAGTTTCTCTCTCAACGGACGACGGCCGTTCCGTTGACCTTCATATTGACAGTGTCGATGTCAGGAAGGGCTCTATTCCCCACCTTCCCCCTATTCCTTTCCCTTCAGCATCATTATCAGAATTTATCGATGATGCTACAAGCAATATACAGCAGAAACGGATGTCGAGAACCATGTCAACCAGTTCAAAACGTCTTAGTCTCATCACAGAGCTCCGTAGCAAGCGTGACAAGTCCGACACCGCAAGCTTGATGACGGTCGACCAAATTACCGAAGCCGTCGAGAGTCGCAGGGCCAGTACAGTGTACGGACGTGAGGAGGATCTGGATGGGTGGACCAAGGTCGATTCGGAGATCGAGAGTATGGTGCCAGCAGCGGTGGCTGATGATGACGGTGCCGTAGATGAAGACGACGACGAAGATGACGACGACGATAGCGAGATGAGCGATGATGAAGAGGATGAAACTCTCAACGACGATGCCGCGGAGCTTGGCTTGGACTTGGACGATGATGGTTTGATTCGGAATGTGATGAGCGCTAAGAGGGGTAAGCTATTCGTGAAACGATTCTTAGATTGCTCATTGATCTGCCTTTGAAGCTAATAAATGGATCAAGGGAGCTCTTATCGGTGCGGGGTCATTTGGAAAAGTTTATCTCGGGATGGATGCTTCTAGTGGTCTCCTCATGGCAGTGAAACAAGTCGAGCTCACAACTGGTTCAGCTCCAAATCAAGAACGCAAGAAGAGCATGATTACCGCTCTGGAACGTGAAATTGAACTGTTGCAAACCCTTCACCACGAAAACATTGTTCAATACCTTTGTCAGTTGTAATATCGCTTTTCCTCTTCTATATTCTAATGTCATTTGACAGATTCATCGATTGATGAAGAATTCCTGAATATCTTCTTGGAATACGTACCCGGTGGATCTGTTACTGCTCTGCTCCGGAACTACGGTGCCTTTGAGGAGCCTCTTGTGAAAAATTTTGTCAGGCAAATTTCACAAGGTCTTAACTACCTCCACGAACGTGACATCATCCATCGAGATATCAAAGGCGCCAACATTCTTGTGGATAACAAAGGAGGCGTCAAGATTTCAGATTTTGGCATCTCTAAGAAAGTTGACAGTGAGCACAATATCACTATTTTAATTCCTTGCATTGAACTCTCTGCGCTAGCTCTCCTGACAGGCAACAGAATGAACCGACCCTCATTACAGGGTTCCGTATTCTGGATGGCTCCTGAAGTTGTCAAGCAAAGCGGACACTCACATAAAGCTGACATCTGGAGTGTCGGCTGTCTGATTGTTGAAATGTTAACTGGTGAACACCCATGGGCTCAGCTTACACAAATGCAAGCCATATTCAGGATCGGGTCTTCGGCTACACCCACCGTTCCTTCTGATATTTCATCCGAGGCACAGGATTTCCTCAAGCAAACTTTCAGGATTGATCATGAGGCACGCCCATCTGCTGCCGAGTTATTGCAGCATCTTTGGATTGCAACCAAAGCCTAATACCCAAGTTCGTTTTAACGACCTAGCTTTCAAATTGCTTTCATCCCACCTGTTCATTTTTGCGTATCATTTCGGTCCGCGACCTAAGTTATTCACTTCATTTTGCTTCTCTTACTTCTTGTGAGGAACCCACTCTCACAATGTAACTCGTTCTTTATACCATCACATCTATTCGTAGAAATGCTAAGCGGGGTAAATAGAACACCCCAAGAAAACATAATCACTTCTGTCTCCTGCAGTGTAGATCTCAACGTTTAGCAGGAGGCTCTTCCTGACCCTCCGAACTCCACTTGCGTTTCGTTGCTTTCTTTCCCGGACCCCAGTTGGCAGGATTTTCTTGGTATCGAACTAACCTAACTGGTTCTAAACCTACAATGGTATGACTCTGAGGGTGCCGTGTGAAATTAGCCTCCGTGCTAAAGGGGTACGTCGGAATTTAAAGCGTAATTTGTAGACAGGACTTACAGAATATCTTTTGCCAATAACCGTCGTGCTGGCGACGTTTCTGATATATTGTCCATTTTCACAGGGTGGGACTTGATCCAAGAACGAAAAATGTCATGAAGCTCCCGATGAGATGCCGTGGATTTCAGGGAACCGGGGCTTGCATGCGACCGCGACACTCGGTGTCCAGCATTCAGGAGGGCCGATCTAAAGCACAATCATGTATTACTGGAAGGTTAAGGATGTCAATCGGACTCACGCTACGTCACTCAAGGACGGTGTTTCGGAGTGGAAAAAGCTCGCTACTCTGCTTGGTGTGAAATAGAAATGAACAGGTAGCTCCTGGTGACAGGTTAGGAACAGGTCAAGAGAACCAAAAGGACTAGAAAACTTCCCTCTTTTGCTGAAGTTAGCATCCCCCTCATTCGTGTGGCCGTACCATATAGGCTTTTATTCGCTTCTACGTGAGACAATACTTTTGCTACGAAATCTGCATCGTGTAGAGGGGCAGACCACATAGGACCTGCAATCTTGAAACCCAGAGTTCAACCTCGAGATTAGAAATAATGACTGGTACGTACATGTAGATGAGAGTTACACTCTGGACATCTATCTGATCCCAGAGTTTTAGGTTGCGATTTGAAAATAAGATTCGTTTGCCCCGATGTTTCATGCACTTTGCTTATCATTTTTCCTAATGGTTGCTCATAATGTGATTGGCATGTCACACAAATGAAGAAAGTAGAATTCTTCCTATCCATAAATGCAACAGGTCAGCTTCGATTCCCAAAAGGTGAAAACCAGTTTGACTGACGATATAGCTTTTTTCACTTCAATTGGAGCGGAATTCACACGCACGAAAACCCGAATATAAAAGTCGATGGAAAGAGAAAGCATCGGCTGAATGAATCTTCCATATCTTGAAGCCGATGTTGACAACGAATGGAGTAAGAGACGCAGGGCCTTCAACAAAATTTTAAGATGATTCGTATCACAAGCCGCAGAATACTCACCGCCTCATGGCAGTATTCAGCCTTGACTGGAACACCTCCATAGTTTGAATAACTTAAACCCTCAGACAGAAAATTTCAGACAAAATAAGTAGCGCTTACCACTTTTCAGGAAAATTTGTCGTAGCGAGCACCGCGAGGTCTGTGCAAGTCACGCAAAGTAAACCTGTATTCTGCCATCAGAATCAGAGGGGAAACAGCAATGTTTGGATTATACCTCCGTCACTGACGCACTGTATAGCCGCATCGACGAATGGTGCCGCTGTTCCGTATGGATCCAAATCCACCACGTCTACGCGTTTTTTCTCCTCTCTATGGCTGTACATCAAGGAACTGAGAAGGATTCTGAGTTTAAATACTGAAACTTCTACGAGGCACTCACCATGCGTCAGCTTCGTTGATAAGGACCTTTCCCGTAGAGGGCGATGTTGATGCTTCATTGGCAGTTTCACTGTCCGCAAGGCCATTGGCTTTCACGTTGCGTCTCATAGCCTCGACTGCCGCAGGGGATAGATCATTCGCTATCACATACCTCAAACCTTCGTAAGGCCCGATAAGAAGACGAACACTCGTGGAGACACACCTAATGAGAGGTATTTCCTTCGCATAGCGAATCGCACGGAGACCCGTAGCAGAGAGTGCTTCGAGAACTACAAGTTTGTGAGGTTTATACTGGACAAAGGTTTGTTGAACTAAAATGCACGCATTATTTGAAAGGACACACAATTGAGATATCATGAGAGGAACCACTCTGTTTGGAGTCGGTACTTGAAGAAATTTTTAACTCGGATTTGATTTGTTCATGGACTGGCACATCCTCATCATTCTCTGTGGTCTGTACAGACCCTGTTGCACCACAAAGTCGTTGGAAAAGAGCCAGGAGTTAATATAAAAAAACAGACCAGATTTCTGAAACCCCTTCTGTGCTTTCCTCCATTGTGCTTTCTTCCATTTTTCTTCCTTCATTCTGTTCAGATCCTCGCTCCAAATGCGAATACATGCAACACTCAGATCGCGGTTGAATTCTTGTACTGGATTAAGGAATGCTTCATCCGACGACAGAAGGATGTGCGAAGTATTTTCTGAGTAAAGCCGAAATCCAGACGGAATCTCGATCTCAGTTGCTTTGCTGACACTGGGGCCTGCCATGCTTGGCTGATGAAACAAACGCGAGCTTGCAGTTGAGGCAGTGTGGTATAGCACACGTAAGATTGGGCCCAGGATTGGAAAGGACAAGCGGCAAGACGCGGTCATGTGGTGTTTAGACAACAGATTCACTTTGACACCCGAATCATCGTGATGGACGCCAGCATTTGGGACGAGCCAACAGTTCTGGACTCTCCGAAACGTGCAGAGAAAAGTAGACCAATTGACATCGTAGACGTTGAGGACGATGATGTTCCTCAGAGGCCCAAGAAACGCCCGAGGCAGGCGCTCTTCTATGCCGACTCTGACGACGATGATATTCCCGGTCCTTCGAATATGGAGACAGTCTTAAAGGCACCACCACCTCATGACATCGATATCGACGCTCTGTTCGCAGGTGTAGATGATGATGATGAACTCTCAAGGCCCCTTCCTGCAATTCTTGACGAGGACGAATTAGCACGCCAAGCAGAGGCGAGATTTAAGAAGAACCCACCCCCTCTGACATTGCATGAGATCCTGCCGAGTAGTTCCCCTGCGCGCGACCAAGAAAGAAAATTTGGGAAGAAAGGACAGGAAAATGGTGAAGACGACGTGAAGAAAGTTCGGCGGAGGCAGCTGAAGCTGGATGAAAATCTGTTGCTCAGCCCGACGGGGTTTCCCCAACTGATCAAAATGACGAAGGATTTTCGGATAAAGGGCAAAGGTCATGAAGTGAGACTTTCGACAATCCTACTGCTTTCAATAGTTCTTATGTTTGTAGGCCGTAGACCTTGATCGACTACTACGGATATACCAGTACTGGACTCATCAACTATACCCCAAGACCACATTCACTGATACAGTCGAACGCGTTGAAAAGTTGTGTCATTCTCGAAGGATGAACGTGTGTAGCAGCGTTCTTTATTACCTTTCCATTAATCTTACTTTCTCTAGGTCGCACTTTCAGTATGGCGAGACGAAGCACATGGCAAATTTACCAACCATGTCGACATCAATGAAGATGGTGTTGAGACTGGAGACGAAGATGAGGAAACTCGAGATAATGACCAAAATATAGAACGCGATGACAATACTCGCACTTCCCTTGCCGCCCGCTCTTCATCTCCTATTATGCTTAATGATGATGCCGAACAAGTACCTCCTCCCACGACGAACAATATCCCTGATGAAGACGACGATGCAGAATTTTGGAAAACAATAGATACGAGAATGGAGACATCTCTATCGGACATACCTTCTGCACCTCCAACTACAGGTCCAAATTCAACAATGGATGAAGACGAAGATATGTGGGATATTGTTAATGAAGTCGAGGCAGAGGCCTTGAGCACGGCCGCTGCCTCAGCTGACGTTGCTGTTGCATCGGGACCCCTTCCGCAAGGCCACACGCAAGATGACGATTGGGAAGATATGTATGTATAACGTATGTGAAGAATTATTTAAAACCATTAAGTTGGTGACTATGAACGACTCTCAAGACTCGTCTTTCAATTTTTCTGGCGCCCATAGAGTAACTCGTCCGCTGCCGTTCCCACTGACGGCGCGTTCCACAATGCTAGGATGAGTGCTTGTCACTGCTTGAACGGCGCTGATCCTGCCGTAATCATAAATCAACATAACTGCGAATGAAACGAGGCTCTACATACATTGTCCGATCGGCGAGTTGAGCGATGAGATCTCCCTAAACCCTGGAAGTTAATTCGATAGCAGCCTGAATATTCATGTTATACCTTGCAAGAATAGATATCCAAAGAGTGATTCATATTGCCCACCTACAAAATGTCATGAAATTTCACGAAAGGTTTTACCACAAAAAAAAAGGACGCACTGTGAAGTAAGGATATACGTCTGGATTTTGGCTCCATTGTGCTCGCAGGATGGTCACCCACTTTCCCTGTTATTATTATTATTATTATTATTCTTAGTCCCCCACAATGGTAAGTCGAAACCTTACAGTTTGACAGTTATGACGGATCTGGCAAAACGGTTTCGGATTCGGGAAAACATCATTCGTTTGGAAAGTAGGTGAGGCGATATCCCATACTGTAGAAAGTGTTAATTTAAATTTAACGAACCAGGAAAAAATCAACTTGCACCGCAGGGTATCGTCATAGCTCGTGCTCACAATTTGGCGACCTCTTGGATCCCAGTAAGCCGAACTTACGGACTTGTAATGAGGAAATTCTGCTCTGAAAAGCCCCTTTCCGCTTGCTCCTGAGGCATATTCATTAACAATATCCGCTTCGAAATCGAGGGTGCCGCCCTTCGACTCTATTGAAGTTTCCTGTGCACCAAGCAAGCTCACGGGCATAGTCTGTAGCTTCCGTGCATCCCATATTCTGCGAAATCGAAAAACCAGTGAGCAGCCCATGACGTTGTGACGGTATATACATACTTCATGATACGGCTATTGCTAGCCGTCAAAAGAAAGTGCGTCCTAGTGGGGTTCACGCTTACAGAACCAATTTTGTTGTTTGAGAGTCCATACTTCCGCGCGTTCGACTTTTCTTCACGGAGGTCGACGTGCGTCACGCTGCCAGAATTATCCGAGATCCACAATTCTTGGCCATTTGGGGGAAGGTCGATGCTGGATATGAGATTACCCTCTTCATTTGCAAAGACTTCCTTTGAGCAGCCGGAGACGAAGGAAAGGCTGCGGACCGTGCAATCATAGGAACTCGTGTAAAGCTGAAAATTCACATTCAACGGATAATATTACAACAAGGGGTGGTCGCTCACGTTATGAGAATCAATGGGATCAAGCTTGATGCTGGAGATGGACGACTTGGCATTGGCAGGCCAGTGCAGTTGCAACCGCCAATATTTCCCGTCCTCTCTTTTTTCTGGTGCAACGTCGTCATCCTCGTCATTCTCATCTGGTGGTGCTCTAGCATCCCAAATTCCTAGTTGTCCACATTTATCTGCATCCTGGTGTCAGTCTGGAATTCACATTCGCGAAGATACTTGTCCTAACCTCCAAAAAATATCAAGTCCTTCGTCTTCTCTGGGTGATATGCAGCGCAGTAGATGCGTTCCGTGACAACCTTTGCTCTAGCCACAACCTTCAAATCTTGCACCTTCTCTCTCATTTCTGTTAGTGCCCTCTCCTCTTTTTGAGAGCTACCCTCGCCCTTAAATACGTAGGATTCTGGATCAGGAACGCGCCTTCGGCACTGCATTACATTCTGCATAGTCGCAGACAGCTTTGACAGACCCTGCGGAGAATCCGTTTCTGCAAGAGTCTTGAAATTCAATTCGTCATGTCTTGGACGCTTTGCATTGCGCGCAATTTCTTGCGCTTCCATTTCGTTCCTTGCCTCTTCCTCCTGCAGTTCGTTAATAGATTATGAATACGGTGACATCAACACACCTCCCGTAACTGCTTCCCTTCTGGAGTTTCGTCCAAGTCACCAGTGGTCTTCATCATAAGTCTCCGTGACTGTCTTCGTGGTGCCTCATCAGGTCTTTCCCGTTTAACACGTTTCGCCTGTATTGGCTTCGCGGAAACCTTTGCAGGTTTTGAAGTCAATGTAGTACTGAGCGAATTGATTGCTTGGTTTAACCCCAGATCTTCAAATAAAGCGCGGTTCTTGGCGATATTTGCCTCACGGTCAAGTTCACTATGCTCCTTAGTTCAAAAATGGTAAAACACATAGTTTTACTCACTATTGGGATTTGATAGGCATTACTGGACTTGACTGGGACAAGACAATGTAGTGCATACGCCATTAGTCACAGTCAGGTGTTTGTGACATGTCGAACTCTAAAATTAGGTACAAAAACTACAGAACAACATATCGAATATTCATAAGGTATAAATTGAAAACCGATAAAGGAAGCCAGGGAAACCTACCCCCATGAAGGTGCAACCTAAATTTCTACGTCACCTCGAGAACAGACGTCTCAAGGACACGGAACATTTCTGGATCTTTAGAATGCTCGGACCAGCCTACCACTTCCCGCCAATTGTATGCATTCGCCTCTTTGATCCCAGCGCCGTCAAACATCGTCATTTCTTCATCAGTCAAACCACGGAAGATGAGGAAGAGTCGTGTGAAGGTGCATGGTTCGGCGCCAACTTCGATGTCTACGGCAGCTGCTACTCTAGTCGGGGACAAGAACCTATAAGCAATATTCTTGTGCGCAGCAAAATCATGCATGTTATTGCTGAGGTAAAATGTTAGAAGATGTCTAATCAGCAATGAGTGGCCACAAACTTAATGAACGAGGTGCGCGCATGCATGGACATCCCGAGTTGATCCAAGACATTCATTAGATGCGAGATAAAGTCCCGTAAAGTCATTGCAAATCCGTTCCTTGAGCTGATGAAACTACTAGGTTCCACCATCGAAGCATCTGGACTGTTAATGGAAATCAGTATGAAAAACCTTCTTGTCATCATGTCCTGGGCTCACATTGCTTCATAATACAAAGCAGTCACCACCATTTCACTTTCGAAGTGCTCCAATGCCCCACCTGGGTGCACTCGCATGAAGTATTTGACCTTGTTCTCTTCTTTTGGTTCTGGGGGTGGCCATGCAGAACCTAATCTCCAGTATGGCGAAAAGGAGAGAACAACTTCACAGTATTGTACAGCCGGGGCCAAGATCGTCAAATTACACTTCGCAGTCGTGGTTGTCTTGGTCACTGTGGCAAGTTTCCCGATAACTCTCGTATCAATTAACATGTCGGTTGTGAACTGTTCTCCGGGAGGAAGGCGTGTACCGCTGAATTCTAAAGAATGGTTGTCCCCAGAGTGGATAATGTCCAGTTTTCCCCAGAACTGTCCATCGACAAGGGTACCATCCTCCATCCTAGACATGTCCAGTTCATCTGAGCTTATTGTGACGTCCAAAGATATTTGCTGTCCAGGTGTGAGCTCCAGGTTGAAGGTTCCCGGCATTTCCAGCACAGGAGGGGGTCTATTCATACCCGAGCCATGAGGACTAATATGTTGTAGTTCAGTCCAAGATTGACTTACGGTGGTTCCCTAGAAAAAGAATGAACGAGGGAATTGGCCTGGGTAAATGGTTCACTTACTCAACTTCAGGTGGAGGTGGCGGGCCATCAGAAACGATCTCAATGCGTATCCCTTGAGTACCCATGATTGCAATTTGATATGAATCCTCCCCTGTCAGCTGGTGGGAGTGAGTAATTGCCACGAAAAGGCGCGCATATATGAAGCCATACATAGATATATGGGCCTGCGACCAATCGCTGGGAGGGATACTCAAACTGTGGTCGATAGAGGAACAGATGGAAGCTCACAGCAGCATGAATTGAAGCATATTCGACTGGCACCCGTAGATTGAAGCTAGCATCGGGAGGGGGTTTCGCCCAATCCTGAGCTATGATGAATACTTCCTGAAAGGGGAATGTAAAGCAAAAAAAAAAAGTGAGGCGCGATTTTGCATACAGATAAAGTATTTGGTAGCTGGAAAGGCGATGTCAACAGCAAGAATGAATCTGAAGACGAAGAGGGCACCATTCTAAGAGTTTCCATATCGCCCATGGCGAGGGTGAGCAATCTTGGTCTTGCAACAGCCATTGGAGCTTGTTTTGGTTCCGGCTCCTTTGACTTGGACTTGAATCTGTTCCAAAAACCGGCTTGAGAGGGAAGACTTGTGTTTGTAGTTCTGTGTGGTAAATGATTGGGCGGGTTGTAACAACAGGGGAGATGAAACTCACGTTGGAGAATGTAGCATGTAAGAATAAGAAAAGGAGGTACTCGCTGGTGGTTGTGGTTGATATCAAGACAAATGTGAAGAGATCAGAATAGGGTTACCAAACTTGGCCGACCACGATGAGAACACGAGGCAGAACCGAGTCAATCGATCTTTCAGATTCTTTGCTAACTTGATAACTTTCTTCTCTCGGACTTGATGGTTGGAGACAACGAAGAGGTCGATTTTTTGTTTCTAAAAAGAGATAAGATGAAGGGTGTTAGTGTTATGTGTTACATAAGCTGAAGCACAACAGGGCCACGGTGTCGAATCGCTTCAATGAAACAAATATGTTTGCCACAGTAGCTCGCCCACTCTATCGCACAGCAACGCAGTTCACCTTAACAACGACATCGAATCGACTATTATCCAGTCATTTCATTGATAAGAAACCAGAGATGTCGGTCTCGATTACATAAATGTTTTCGAAATTTCAAGTTTCATCTGATTTTATCTCAGGAATGGGGATAGGCGCATGTCTACGTCCCCTTTTCCAAGCGAAAATAAGGCTTCAGGGAACTCAGAACCTCCACTTAGTTCCTTCCTTGATGTCAGAATTCCTGCTCCTGAAGTATATCCAGAGCGTCCAGTTAAAGTGGTGAGTGTTCTTTCCAATCACTACTCCTTTATGCGCATTCAGCGTTTTTCGACAGCCATATGTGCCCGACTTTTGGGATTCCGCTGAACCAATACCCGACATCCCCAGGATGGGAGTACCGATTGTTGTTGTCGTCGGTGGTGCAGAGACATCTCATGGGAGCGTACGCCCTCATGCTCCTGAGGACATTATCGTGCCTCTCGAGAGCAATTCCACTCAGGTGTCTCAAAAGGCAGAACGCTCCGACAGTTTCTTGGATGATGTTGCAGAGGACCTTCATCTTCCACCCATTCAAGATATGAAAAACAGTCTCCTCAAAATCTTTTCATAGCCTGCCGACATACCAAGCCTATAGGAAATAGTATTGGGGACCGCAGACGGCGGATTCCAGGCTTCAAACGAAGGGCTGAGGGGCAGGATTCTACAAAATAATTAGGTTAGACGTGGCTGTTCAATCCAGGTCTCAATAAATTCAATGTTCCGGGTGGCGAAGATGTCTGTGTGATATTCGTCTTATCGTATGATCATTTTATTTGACGATAAGCCTAGAATGAAGGTGCACTGTTGATCGACATGAGGACAATTGTGCTGTTGGGCGACATTGTTGAAGCACCTGTTATGTAAAAATAGATCCACGACTTTGGCAACCACCAAATGGACGGCCGCGGTGTGCCCGTCTTTGAAGACGGCATCGACTACTGGCAAAATCAACCAGCAAGTTTGGATGGCGTATTGGGTGGTTTCGGCTTGGGGGTACTAGTCCCTTTCTTTTCTTGTACGCGATCTTCGGTCTCACTGGCTGGTTAGTCACTCCCTCGGGTTGATGCCTTGGGATCCCGGCTTTTCCTTCTCCATCTTTATCCAGAACTTTCGACAACACCATCTGCTTTCCGTCCACTTAATATAACCACCCATCCAAACCAAAAGAGAACACGGGCACTAGATTTTGGAGCAGGTATCGGTCGTGTTACTGCCGATGTCCTACTCCATCTTGTCACAGACGTAGTCCTCGTGGAACCCGTCAATGCCTTCATCCAAGAAGCCCTGACACGCGCTCGGGCTAGTGCACTTGATAAGTCGATGAGTCATAGGATTTCTTGGCCGGGACTTGCAGACGAATCCAAGAGCGTTACCTTCGTGCAGGACACGCTGCAACAATTCCAACCGTTGTCACCCCATCGTTCACAATTTCATGGCCGCATCGGATGTCCACCAGGACCGATAGACGATACTGGCAAAGTCTTTGATGTGATCTGGTGCCAATGGTGCTTGGGCTATCTAACCAATCCTGACCTTGTAGCCTTCCTGAAACGGTCCCAGGAGGCTCTGAACCCGGAAAACCGTAGAAGTTTGATCGTAGTGAAAGAAAATCTTTGCCATAATGATATGGATGGATCGGCTCTTGAAGTCTTTGACGAAGAGGATTCCAGTTTGATCAGGTTTGTGGAGATTTCTTTTCTTTTGTATTTAATCACTGACTGAAGAGCATTTCAGATCAGATGTCGCTTGGAAAGCTTTATTTAAACTTGCAGGATTACGTCTTGTACGGGAAGAGGTGCAGGAAGGCCTACCTGCAGGTTTGTACGAAGTTAAAATGTGTGTCCGTTTTTCCGATTGGTTCGAGATGTAACTAAAAATTCGTTAAGGTATGCGTTGAAGTAGAAAATCGGAGATGCGACTTGAAATAATGTTAGGGCATATCCCGTTATCCGTGAAGGGTTATACCAGGTTCCCTGAACCATCAAGAACTCGATGCTTAATAGAGGAAATGAATAAAGTCGGTAAAATAAACCCTAAATCTTGTAGAGAATCCAACATCACGCTGTTATCAGAAAATTAAATGATCCAAACGAGATATATCAAAAGTCATTGGCACTGTATGCATTGAAGCATGTTTTGGTAGTCCTAGAATCTTCGTCTACTTCATATAAACTACAAACAAAAATACAACTGGTGGCAAAGACAGCCAGGTTTCTTTTCAAAGAAAGAGGCAGCGCTATAAAAGGTTTGGTATCTTAGACTTTCACTGAGGCAGAGGTTTCTTTCCGCGAGACGGAACGGCCAACCCACTGCATCGTCTTGATCGATCGGGGCTCTTGGCGCTCCCTTAAACCAGGGAAAGAGTTCTGTAAGAGGCGGTCTAGCTGAGGCCATATTTCGTCCGACGTTGTGCCCGTCAGTGTTTTGACCTTCAGTCCTGCAGGACGATGGAAAGAAACCTGATGGGGGTGCTGGTGGTTTGGGCTTGCTGCGCTGGATGGTTGAGCCGTTTTGGAGTAGTACTCTAGTAGGGGTGCTGTTGTGGAATAGAATGATTCGAGTCTCCGAGCGAAAACCTCCTGATGGGTCGGGAGAAAGGGTCAGAAAACAAATAAAGAGGAAATTGGTGCATGTGACTAACAATGTTATCGTCAGGCCGCCTTGTGAGACGTTCTCCGGTCTGATCATCGAAGCCTTTGACACGGGGACGGTTGTAGGACATGTTGTATACGCGACCGGAAGGCAGGTGTATCCATCGGTCAGAGATGCGACTCAAAATAATGTCATCTGGGACCTCTATGTTGACGACAAGCGTCAGAGGCATATTCCGTGTTCTGTGAAAGGATTAGCTAGGTTCAGCATGAAAAGACAAGCGTACCTGAGGTATTGATCAAGTAGTTCTCCCTGTCTATGTGTTCGAGGGAAGCCGTCAAGAATCCAATGCTTAATAAAAGAAGTGAGCTGATGACAATAAAATCGCAGAGCATGAAATAGTCACCTTATTTTGTAGAGAATCCAACTTACTAGTAACAACCTTGAGCACGACCTCGTCAGGGACCAATCCTCCTCTTGCAATAATTGCCTCGGCTTCCTTTCCTACCTCCGTCCCCTCCGCGATATGCCGACGAAGCAAATCGCCCGTAGAGAGGGTGAGGATATCGTATTTTTGTGTCAGACGAGCAGTCAGAGTACCCTTTCCTGCACCAGGCTTGCCAAACATGAGCATGCGAGCAAAATGCTCGTCTTTCTCTTCCGACAAAGCACCACTAGTGGCATGGTTCAATTTGAATGCGGCTGCTGACCGGGTCGAAGGAGCCTGCGCAAGGGAACCAAGGGACCGCGCTGAGGCATTCGGGATCCGTTGTCCATGGGGGTCCAGATGCAATGTCAGGCTGGGTGCACGCCTATGAGAAAGCCCACGGACGCCGTTGCGCAGGTTGTGTTGCATCGAAAGAGATGTTGGGGAATGTGGCCTCTATTAGAGTGATTAGTATTTATTGACACCACAATCGGGCCACAATACTAATTAAGTCATAGTGTCATGCGCACGATCTTTCATAGCACAAGGACTGACTTCATCTTTCTGCATGGACAATTGAGTTCAGTTAGCCCTTCGGCCGACAGCGGTATTCAACAGACGTTCGCCGAAGTATATTAGTTCACATCTGGCAGCATTGTCATGGAGCGAGCATTCAAATGAACAAACGCCGATAAAATTTTGGGTCCGGTTTGCACCGAAACTATATACTATGCATGACTCCGTTCAGATAGCGTCTTCATCGTTGCCAAACTTCAAGGTAGATCAGAGCACTCAAACGCATCTAGTCAACACAAATGAAAGTTTAGGCAGCCAAACCAAAGCCCGACTTCCGTTCTTCTTCTGGCCATCCTATTAGATCTCGCATGCGCCGAGTGTCTACGACACCTCTGATCCCATTTTTCGAATCCAGTGTGGCACAGATGGCTTCTGCCACTTGGTCGACGTGAATGGGTGGAATGACAAACGCGTTGGCGATTGATTCAAGCGAAGATGAGATGGGACCACGACCACCCCCTAATAGGTTGGTTGAAGCCAGCGCTCTGATGACACTAGAAGGCGTCGGAACACCTCGAGGTGCTTTTCGGTGTAACGTCGCCGATAGGTCGAGTAGAGCTGCTGCAGGTGTCGTTAGAGGTCGATAGTGAGCGTGATAGACGAGGCCTTTATAGCCTATATTTAGCTTGTGAAATGGACATAAAAGTGGAAGCGCACTCGGACGAATGTATACGCCTCTGTAACCTGACTTTCCGGAAATCATCCCCTCAATTTCTTGTTCTGCCTCCCGCTTTGCTTCTATGTACCGGGCAGGAATGAGTGGTCTGAAGATATCTTCTGCAGAGACGTAAATAAATGGCCGCGGGTAGTTGAAGTCTTCGGTCTCGAGAAGAGGCGCAGAGGAGATGAACGCTTCGCAAACTTGAAGTGCTGTATAACAGTTACGTGAAAAGGCAGCCAACACAGAATGCGCAAGCCCGAACCGGCAGTTTTGTTCATTGATTCATAAGTCATTCTGTTGCCCTTTGCACCAGATCCCTTTCTAAGTGGGTTCCCGTCTCCAGTTACACTCCGGAATAGACTCGATAGGAGTTGTGGAAAGTCGGCATCTCGGACTGCCTGCTTGTATTCGCCACCTTCTAAGAGAATCCCAAGGGTGTGTACAATTCCATCTACTTTTGGGAACAAGTGTGCAAAAGTACCGGGATTGAGGGCATCACCTTTCTGCCAATCTACCTGAGAAGACGGTGAGAAAGGGCAGAGAGAGCCGCAGAGAAAGGGCACACATTGGCAACCCATGCTGGGATGTGCCCTTTGGGAGTACGATATGGACTACCAGATGAGCTAATAACGCGAGAATTAGTAGGGTCCGAGATTGCTGCATGTATTTACCTGACGCTCGTCACCTCATACCCACGCAACAACGCGGCTCTACAAACAGCAGATCCTGTATATAGCAAGTCATCTCATGTTAGAAGTGGTGGGAGTATCATGTACCTATGAAGCCATTTCCCCCTACTACCAGCACTTTAAGCACCGTCGAGCTCATTGGAAGGGAATTCGAAATGGTAAAGTTTGTTGATAATATTAATTTGTTTGCCTATGGCTTATGACCAAAATAAGCGTCGAACGTCTGCTTCCTACCAACTTCCTGCTCAGAATTCTCTAATAATTGGTGACCGAGAAGGCCGTGATTCGCAGTCGCACCCAGGAATGTTTTTCATGATCATGATCAGTAGCCGTCTTTTTGATATTCTGGGAAGCAAAAAATACACTAAGCCTAACTCTAATATGGTGCTTCTGGGTTGTCTCCATATTCATGGTTTGACGTTACTCCAGTCGAATCTATCGACAGTGATTTGGTATACGTGTATCGATCTTGGGAGGTATTAAAGTCGGTCGCCTTACGGAATGTGTTCATGAAATTTGGAGCTCGCCAAAAATGCGGTTTAAATCATTCCACACGGCGTGTGGTCAGATGAATGACCAAGTGACTGGTAATCAGAAAATCAATAATCACGCAAGTGGATGGAAGAATGAGCTTACTGGGGACCATGCCTTCCGGAAGACTCGCAATTTGCTGGAAGGCAAGCATAGAGAGGTCGATGGAGTTGCTATTTTCGCAAGTGGGGCACGCATCGGCAATCAGGACAATGACACTCTGGTGAAGATAGCATTAGATGGGATCCAATTCCATGCCCGAGTTTGGACGAACCTTGCCGTTCCTGATGTTCGTAATTTGAACTCTCCTTCCACAGAGATCTGACTGTTCGCCGAGGTTACCATACCGGTTGCCATCTGCATCAACCCGACCTGTGTTATATACAATGTAACACGAATGACACGATCTTACCGATAGCAGCAATGTAGTCATAGTCGCTGTGTACAGCTCCGCACGCACCAGCAACACCACCCTGAAAATAGTAAGTGGCACTATAAGGTAGCCGTATTAAGTTCTCCTCGAATGAAGGTAATGTCGGATGTAACTCACTATCCACCCATGTTCACTTCGGATGACACAGAGTTCTCTGAGAGAATTGTTTTCTTAGCCGCAACGATTGGCTTCAAAGCTGCTTTCTCTGTGATAGTGGCTGGCGCTTCTTCTGAGGTCGACATGACTGGTACATGAGCAGAAATCGAGACGTGAAGATCTCTAGTTGCGTCTTCGCAGTATGGAAGATTGGTGGGATCGCACTCGAAAGGTCTGCTTGAGAGGTCTTCGGCAGTCTTGCACGTAGTTTAGCTCCAATAAAGTGGTTATGTAGAAATAACTTACCAAGAGGGGACGACAGCATTGGTCAAAGAAATCGGTCCCATGTTCGGTGTCGCATGAAAGAGCGAGGTAACGAGCGTAGTAAACTTCATAGAACTGCCGAGTTTCTTAGTTCAAGTAGGTATATTCAATAGTGTTGACAGAAACCTCAAAATACCCGGCCATCCAGCCTTCGGAGGGTGCATCTCTGGGAATGAGGAATCCAGAAACATGGCACGAGACAAGGAGCAGAGCAAGTACAGCAAAGGAGAACATCGGGGATTCCAGTGAAGGGCTTGGAGGCCGACTGGGACTCCATTCAGCATTGCAGGTAGACTTTATAATAAAGCAGAGGAAGACGAACAATCCTATTCTTGGAGCCCCGCGGACCGGCGTTTATTTGCTATTTCCTATCCTGCCAAACAAAGCGGATTCAACACGGAGTGGCTTCGACATCATTTCATGACAATGAGTGCGTATTCACTTTGGATTTCATTACCAGTTCGAGCTTATGGTTGTGCTAGCTGACTATCACACAAATCCTTTTGCTTCCTCGCACTCACTCGATGCAAATCCATTCGATGACCCCCAGCCGCCCAGTCCTTCAACTGCGGCTAGGGAACAGGAACTACGTCGGCGTGAAGAAGAACTACAGAGGAGAGAATCTGAGTTGAATAACAGGGCAGAGCATATCCGTCGTCATGGAAGGAATAACTTTCCCCCATGTGCGAATTTCGTCTGTTTCTCGGATTGTCTATTAACCCTGTCTTAGTTTTTCCATTAATTTACCATGCTATTGACGAAGAAATCCCCGAAGCGCACCGGCCAGTGATTAAGCGCCTTTTTCAATTATGGCTCGTCCTTCTGGGAACCTTAGTTATCAACATGATTGCTTGTGTTTTCATCCTCGTCAGTGGATCCGCAACAGGCGGTGCGGACCTGGGGAGCAGTCTAGGGTGAGTCGATGCTTTGAGTCTTTAATTCCAAATAAACTTGGCTTACTCGCAGGTACTTGTTGTTCATATCGATCGCTTCCTTCCTCCTCTGGTACCGGTGAGTGCATTCCTTCTGTTCCGTGTTGATCTTACCTTTACGCATCGTCAGACCTATATACAATGGATACATGAAGGTATATACCATACACCGACCTCTTATACCCATTGACTGATTCATTTGATGATCATAGGAGCAAGCCTTATACTACTGTAAGTTAGCCAGATTTACCCCACATGGCCATCTAAACCGCATATGAACCCAGATCTTTACTTCTTCTTTGGCGGATTCCACCTTCTCTACAGTGTGTACATGTGAGCACGTCATTCCTCGGTTTTTCTCCTCGGTTGTTCATCCTCTCTCCACAGGATCATTGGAATACCAGGGTAAGTTCTCACCGATCTGAGGTGGTGAAGACTAGACGCGTTATTTCATACAGTACCGGCTCAGCTGGACTTATCCAAACTATCCGACTGTTCACCAACCACACATGGGCTGCAGCTGTCCTCGGTCTGATTGCGACTATAGGGTGGATAATCCAAGGGGTTGGTAATGCATATTACTACCGCAACGTTAGTCTTCATGTCATCTCATTGGTATCATGACTAAGCTTTTGCAGATCTATCGTCATAATACGGCCGCGGGACACAGTATGGAAAAGGTTTGCGCCCTATTTAGCCATTATAACGGATTCATCTGACTTTCTCTAGGCCAAGGGTGAACTTGCTGCGAACGGGGCGAAGGCCTATTTTACTAGAGGCTAGTCTTATCATATATGCATTTCCTCTTTGCTAGTATGTATTATTGTATTCGGGTGGACATAACATACGATGGACCCAAGTTTGTGGCTGTGACGTGAACAGTGCGCCGGCGGAGTTTGAATCGTTGGAACAAAAATGAAGTTTGTCGTCTTTGCTTCTTTCTCACCCGTCACTAAAGGTCAGTCCAAACGTGTGCTTGTCGCCAGCGCTCATCAGCGTCACAGTTTAGAAAGACGTTTCAAAAAACATATAAAAAATCTTTTATATTCGAAAGCGGTTGTGTTCCACTGTGTAGGTTTCTTCTGGTATATTTCCCCAACAGGGCTCTGATTATGATTTCAACAGAAAAAAGTCTACAAAGCAGTAACGACCAATCCCAAAAAACAAATTCCAAACGAACATGTCTGCTCCTGCCGTTCCTCTACCTGACGTTGTTACAGTTGCTGTTCCCGAGGCCTCCGTTGCGCCTCCTCCGGTACCTGCTCCCGGTCCTTACAACGCTGCTCCATCTTCGGTGGCTTCTGCCCCATCTGCCTCTCTTTATGTTGGAGAACTTGATCCTACTGTCACCGAGGCGATGCTTTTCGAGATTTTCAATATGATTGGCCCCGTTGCGAGGTTTGTAAGGTTACTATGATGACCTGGCACCGCATCATTGAATCCTCCGATATAGCATTCGTGTTTGCCGCGATGCCGTGACCCGTCGTTCTTTGGGATACGCATACGTTAACTATCTTAATGCCAATGATGGTATGCTACTCCCACGCTCTATTGTGTCAGTCGTTGACATGTATCCTCAGGCGAGCGTGCGCTTGAACAACTTAATTACTCACTCATCAAAAATCGTCCTTGGTGACTAACACTTTTATCCTGGATGTGTTGACCTTCTGACATTATTCATTAGTCGCATCATGTGGTCGCAGCGTGATCCTGCTCTTCGAAAGACTGGTCAAGGCAACATTTTCATTAAAAATTTGGATGAGTCGATCGATAACAAGGCCCTTCACGATACCTTTGCCGCCTTCGGACACGTGTTGTCTTGCAAAGTTGCAACTGACGAACATGGTCGTTCCAGGGGATACGGTTTTGTTCACTATGAAACCTCCGAATCTGCCGACGGTGCCATCAAGTCCGTGAACGGCATGTTGCTCAACGATAAAAAGGTTTACGTCGGTCACCACATCTCTCGCAAAGAGCGTCAATCCAAACTCGACGAGCAGAAGGCGCAGTTCACCAATCTTTATGTCAAAAACCTTGATCCAGAGACGACGCAGGAAGAGTTTGAAATTCTTTTTAACAAATTCGGTGCTGTTACTTCAGCTGCCGTCTCTTTCGACGAGGAGGGCAAGAGCAAAGGGTTTGGATTTGTCAACTTTGAGAGGCACGAGGAAGCACAGGATGCAGTCGACGCTCTTCATGAAGTTGAGCAAAATGGACGCAAGTTGTTCGTCACCCGTGCCCAGAAGAAGGCTGAGCGTGAAGAGGAATTACGTCGCTCTTACGAACAGGCGAAAATGGAGAAGATGAGCAAGTACCAGGGAGTTAACCTCTACATCAAGAATTTGGAGGATGACATAGACGATGATAAGCTTCGTGCGGAATTCGAAGTCTTTGGAACTGTAACGAGCGCAAAGGTCATGCGGGATGAGAAGGCGTCTTCCAAAGGGTTTGGATTTGTGTGCTTCTCGACCCCTGAGGAGGCGACCAAGGCTGTTGCCGAGATGAACAACAAGATGATTGGCAGCAAACCCCTCTACGTCTCCCTGGCTCAGCGCAAGGAGGTTCGCAGGCAGCAGCTTGAAAGCCAGATTGCCCAACGGAATCAAATTCGGATGCAGCAAGCAGCTGCTGCTGGTCTTCCTGGTGGGTACATCAATGGTCCTGTGTACTATCCTCCAGGTCCCGGCTTCCCTCAGGGCCGTCCCATGATGGGCTATGGTCAGCCGGGAATGATGCCTCCCCGTCCGAGATACGGCCCTAACGGACAGGTAACTGGTATGCCTGTTCCTGCTCCTTATAGTCAAGCACCTCCCCAAGCCTACCCTATGCCCCCTGGCGGTTATCCCCCTCGTGGTCCTCCTCGTCCCCCTGTTGTCCGTCCAGGCTCGCCCAATCAAGGCAATGTTCCCATGCCCATCCCTCGCACTAACGGCCCCCAGGCTAATGGTGCTCCTCGCCCTCCAGGACCTCAAGGACTCCCTGCTCGTGCTGGACCACCTACTGTCGCTCCTCGTCCTCAACTTCCTGCCCCTGCTCCAGGTTACAAGCAGCCACCCCCTTCCGGAAGGTCCAACTCGGGCGCTGCCTCTGCAAATACTCAGTTACCTCCTGAGATGAGTGTGACTGCAGCCCAACTCTCTGCCGCTACTTCTGTCGAACAGAAGCAGATGCTTGGCGAAGTTCTCTATATGAGGATAGCTCCGTATGTCTACGTTTCTACCTTGTCTGGTAATTAACTCAATGTTTATTTCAGGTCTCAACCCGAGTTGGCCGGCAAAATCACTGGCATGTTGTTGGAGATGGATAACACGGAGCTTCTTCACCTTCTCGACGCTCCTGAGGCACTGAACGCTAAAGTGAACGAAGCCCTTATTGTTCTTCACGAGTATTCAAACGATGAAGCTCCTGTCGCATAAGCGTGTGCAATATACATGTAGTTTTTTTCTCTTGGGTTCATGTCTGACCCGTCCACTCATTTATGCATATGATTGTACTTATGCTGGCTTGCGCTTCTACATGTTTTGTTCATGACCTTTTCAATGCCTAACGTTGCTTTAGTTGTTGAGGGTTGGTGTTGGGGTTTGGGTATTATGGCATTCCTCATGTAACTTTTTCATGGAACAATATAGCGTTTTCGACTGCTTATCAACAAACTGTGTTGAAGAGTACAGCAACAACAGATAGTCCCAAAATAAGAGTAATAAATATGCGTGCTAAATTAAAGCTTTTTGTTGGCGTATGCGATGTGTAGCTTTGTGGATGTGGGATATGAAGGATGATACAGATCGTGCTGTGCATCCTTGATGAGGCGGTCAACACGGGAGGGAGAAAGCCCCGAATGAAGAAGGAGAGGCCGCAACGCAGGTATAAGCAAATCAAAGTCCATCCATTGAAGTTGTCCTACGGAAAGTAAATGTGCATCTAGGTCGAAGCATCAACAAGGAGCTCACAAATCAGGACAAAACGAAACAAGTAAAACAAAAGAACCTTCAGGCCAGAACCCTACTGGGATGTTCCCATCATGAGCATATATTCTGTCGAACTCGGCGGTTTCTTCAAGCAGTTCAGAAAGACGCTCTGGTACCGTAGTGTCAATATCCTGTTGACGGAGACATGCCCTGTATGTTTCCCACAGGGATTGCCATCCTTCCATTGGCGGCTGAGGGGGTGAAGGAGTGCAAGGATCTAGCGTCGGTTCGATGAGGAGAACCAGACCGCCCGGACGGAGGAGACGCGCTAGCTCATGTAGCAGACTTGGATAGTCCGTGATCTATCGACCCGTTTTAAAGTCAATCACGAGATGAACGAAACGGGACGCACACCAGTGTGAAGTGATCGAGCGTGAATAAAGTCAAAGTGTTCGTCAGGGTAAGGGATGGGGGACTGGTCAAGATCGCAGAGCTCAAACCTGATACGGCTCTAGGTATAGAATCAAGAAGAAAGCAACTTCGGAAAGACATACGTGCAATTTCTGGGAACTTGGCTTGGGGAAGCAGTCAATTGGGGTACGGACTTATTCAGTAGCAAAACGCTTACCGCGGCTGCATGGGTGCGAGGTCGACGGCGATGACTTCTGCGCGAGGAAATTCGTCGGCTATATCGATGGCCCTTGAATGTACGTGCATAAGCATCGTTGGTCATCCAGACAGAGATCGAGGGGAAGGGTGTGAGACTGACCAAACGCCAGAACCAGTTCCGAGGTCGAGCACTAAATGGTTGGGTTAAAGGCGAGGGCAGGAAGAACCGGCACCCGTACCTCTACGATGCTGACCAAATTGGAGAGCGCCCTTGACAGGGCCGATGTAGTTGCGTCCTGAGAAGATAAACTGGCAGAGACGATGGTGGATTTCCGAGCGCTAGAAAGATTCGGATACTGCTCAGTTGGCCAAAAGTGAAGATAAGGCTGATACCTTGACTTCGTCCTGGTCGACAGGGAGGAGATAAGTTTTGTTGAGGGTGGTTAAAGTGCGAGAATGGAGAGACCGGAAATATTGGTCAAAGTTGTCACCAACGTCCTCAACGAGACTTTCGTCCATATCGTCTGTAACCAAAGACGGATTCTGTGATACATACTCACTGTGAAATGACTCCTCCGAGTACCTCGCTCACCATCTGGTCCTGCTTTTCAGCAGGTCTGCTTGTGCTTCTGGCTAGCGCCCTGATTCTGACTCCCCGTTTGTTGTTATTCCTCTCCCAAACGGGAACAAGTCAGCAGCGAACTGCACTCACCAGTTTGGAGGCCTTTCTGGCCGTTCATTTCGGCGTGTATTTGGTGGCCGTCGCCGTCGCCCTCATTCTCAATGTTGGTAGAAATCAACTTATCTCTCCGTTTTCTTGCCTGATGCGTATTTTCAGACGCCCGAGGCGACCCCAATCCCAAAGAGAGACAATGTACTACCATCACACCCTCTCTTAGCTCCCCTAACGATTGCCAGCAACCTTCTGGCCTTCATCTCCTGGAATACCACGGATGTTGGGGCACTTGCAACCGTCACCTTTGTCATTGACGCCTTGTTGGGAATATGGGGCTTATGGACGGTGAGTGCGTCGTTGGCGAACCATACAGTGTCTCATGGAGCAAAAAGATGCTTTTTGCCAACTCGAGTTCCATCTCGAAGACTACGGGGGCTGATAAACACACCTCGGCGTTCCTGTTCGACAATAAAGCAGCAGCTTCGTCACAAAAGAAAGCAGCAAAGAAAGAAGACAAGTGATTTATCTGAAACCAGGGTCATTGTACATTATTTTGTGTCTCTCGATATATTATCGACCTGTCCCACCCATTCCCATCATCTTGAACATGTCCGCCATCCCACCCCCTAAGCCTCCCAGTCCTCCAAGACCGCCTAAGCCCCCCATCTGTGACATCATTCCTAGAATGCATTTAATAAGCCACAATCTACGACAATTCTCGGTCCACAACTTACTCTGCATTTCCTCCACATCTAACTGATCTCCTCCCTGACCCTGCATCATAGCTTTCATCATCTCTTGTATGCCATTATTACCCTTGAGCTGTCTTTGCATCTGCTGCAACATTCCAGGCGGCATTGACCGCTGGTAATCTTTAGATTTCGATAAATATGTAACTCGGGAGAAAAACAGACCTGCATAGCCTGTATCTGTGCTGGTGTCGGCATACCACCTGCGCCGCGACCTTTTCCTCCTGCCTGCTGCATCTTCTGCATCGTTTGAAGCCTGAACGAATTACAGAGACTAATAGATGCTCACAATCAGAATGGGCTTACCATCCATTCTTGCCTCCTGCAGATTTGGCGACACTTGCCATCATGCGATATTGACAAAGCAATTCTTCAACTTCCCTTACACTAGTCCCACTTCCACGAGCGACACGAGTAACACGCCATGTCAATCCAACAGGTTTGCCATCCTTGCCCATTTCCATGAAGAGGGAGCCGTCAGAGTCTAGTTCACTTGTAGTCATGCTATCCGTGATGTAGAGCATCCTCTTCATCCGGACTGAGCCTTCTTCGTCAGAGCCTTGAAGCAAATCTTGTGGCAAGCCAGGAATCATAGATGCAATTTTGCTGATTGGGCCCCTGGAGTGCGAGAAGTTGACTGAAAATGGTTAAAGATTAATGGGGCACTTACATACTCATGACGTTCTGGATCTGTTCACGCCAGTCCCGGATGGCGAGTTTCCCTTCTTCGAGTTTCTTAGCCATTTCTTTCTGTTTGTCCGGATTTTGAGAAACAACGTCTTGCATGTGTTCCATAAGGCCCTGAATATCCCCCAGCCCGAGGAGTTTCGAAATAAATGGTTGAGGTGAGAAACGATCTAGATCATGCAGATGCTCCCCAACGCCAAGGAAGATAATCGGTGTTTTCGTTGCTGCCACACTGTGATATATTAGAGTTTTCTGACACAAAGCAAAATAGACTGAACTCACGCCGAAATGGCACCGCCGCCTTTTGCATGTCCATCCATTTTGGTGACGATTATGGCACCAAAATCTGCCGACTCTTTAAATGCCCGACTTTGAGCCTCAGCAGCCTGACCTAGATCAGCACCTGTTAACAGCCAACGAGTCGGATTTAAGGGATGTACACACCAATACTAGCATCCAAAACAAGAATGGTCATATTGGGCTTTACAGCTTCTCCGATCTGCACCATCTCTTGGAAAAGCTCTGATTCCTGCTTATGTCGTCCAGAGGTATCTACTATTATGACGTCGAACCGTTCTTTCTTGAATTTTGCTACGCCTTGTGCAGCAATTGCGACGGGATCCGTCTCGGTGTATGAGCCAAAGTAAGCCACCTTTGCCTTCGTGGCGGACTGACGTGTTTGATCGAAAGCACCTGCTCGGAATGTATCTGCACAAACGATGGCAGATTTGAACCCTCGCTTCTGATAGTGTACAGCAAGCTTCGTGCATGTTGTTGTTTTCCCGTTTCCCTTGATGAAGGGATAGGGTGGTAGAAGAGAGACAGCGTTGATTATATATTAGTCAAGCACGTACCTGCAGACCCACTGCCATTATAACATTTGATTGCCCTTTCTTCGGTTTATAAGGCTCAATGCCTGGATCGACCAGTGCAACAAGTTCATCGAATACAACCTGAAGTGGGATTAGAGAGACAACTAACCTCGCTCTGACCCAAACTGACTTTACCTTCTGGATAAGATTCTTCTTGTTAATTTCCTTGGATTTATCTGCGGTGCTCTCTAAGCTTGCTTTCACTTTTGCCTTGACTTTCTGTCGCAAAGAAGCAACCAATTTCACATTTACATCGGCTTCCAAAAGCGCTGCGGAAATCTCTTTGATGGTGGCATCAAGCACCTGCGATGTTGCAAATTAGGGGCTTCTAGTGTAGAAATGCAAAATGCACCTTTTCATCTATTACTGGGGCTCTGTTGAGCGACGAGAGAGCAGCATTGAGCCTTCTCCCTAAATCGGCCAGTACCATATTGGTTGTATGTATCAATGTATGTAAGTTCGACTACACGCACTGGCACGTGAGCTACGTTCCACCACATGCATGATGCTCGAGGATCCAACGGACTCGGAGAGTGAGGCTATCGAAGACCTTTTTGAAGGTGACGATGATGACGCAGAGGTCGAGGCCGAGATTGACGAAGGGGGAGATCCAGCATTGACACCTGGCGAAGGTCCTGAAGATGCAACAGAAGAAGGTGACGATGTGTGTGTAGCCAACTATTCTTCCGACGATGCAACTTCATAACTGGTGTCAACAGGAGTCTTCAGACGATACTGGTTCCGATGACGAGGAGGAGGAGGAGGAGCCACTGCTCGACCTTGGTCTAACCGAAGAGCCACATCCTTCACCAGTCGTACTGGGCGACGGTGAACACGATTCAAGAAAAGACAGCAAATCTCCATCTGTACCACCTCCAGGTTTTAATCTTTCTCTAGTCACCACGCTTCCGTTTACTCACCAACCTACAGCCCCGGCGTCACCTAAAATCAAACCAATCTCACCAGCTGAGCTCCGTCGGAATAGTTTGAAGTTTCCTCTAAAAAATCCCACAACATACTATAATGTGGAAGCCATTTGTGCGATACCACAACCTGTCCCGACTCATGCCCTGGCAGCTTCAGCTTGCATGACCCATCTTTTAACTGGCTCGGACGATGGCTATATCAGGGATTATGATATATTCTCATCCGTTAATAGCAAGACCTTTCTGTCTGCTCCCCAAAGACAGCACGCCAGTGTTGTCGAAGGACTCATGAAAGCCGGGCAACTACGTTGTTGGTGGGAGAATCCTTCTGCACCCATCCCACAACCAGGCATTCTCACTATCGAGGAAGAACCAACTCTTGCTTCTGTTTACAGCCTTGCAATGCACGCCGACGCTCTGTGGGCTCTTGCAGGCACAGACGTGAGTTTCTTTCTGAGCACCTTGAACGTTGTCTCAATTTTGTCAGCGCGGGATCATCAACTTATTCACTGTTCGTCATGAACCTGGGAGGTTGATTCACGTTCTGAACGGGCATAGAGGCCCTGTCTCCGCATTAGCCCTGGACTACGACGAAAAAAGCTTCTTTAGCGCAGGATGGGATGGAGAAGCGATTGTGAGGTGTTGATTTAGGTTCTTACGCATATTCTGATCATAAGTTTAGCACTGGGATCTCAATACTGGACAGAAAGTAAGAACTTTTACTGCCCACAAGGCCCAGTTGACAAGCATTGCCATTCGACCTGCCTATGTACAACCAAGTTCTATTCCTCAGATGTCCATACAAGATGCTACCAATTCCAATGCCATGGATGTGGACGGCAACTCCGATGTGGGTAGGTCAAGGGTTGATCAGATGAAGGAAAAACCAGATCCCATGCCTGTTGACTCTGATGCACATTCAGATGCCTCATTTGACCCACTTTTTGATGATGTACCAGAGGAGACCTCAAAACCACGAGCAAAAGACTCGCGAACTGTCATTTCAGATAACGCTCAACCACATGGCCGACCTCCACCATCCGCAAAGCCCCCTCCCCAAGGTGCCCCACCCCTTGTAGATCCTACCGAATTTTCGAATTATTCCCCAGACCTTCTCATGACCGCATTCATTGATGGACAAGTTATTCTCTGGGATAGAAGGGCTAGTACGTCGGGAAAGGGTGTCGGTCGGCTTTGGATGAGCGACAAGACCCCACCATGGTGTCTCTCGGTATCTACCAGTTTTCAAAAACTTCTCTTTTATATCTGACTTCAAGCCAGGCATGTTGGTCCGCTGACGGTGCACAAATTTACGCCGGAAGACGTAACGGAACCGTTGATTGTTGGGACGTACGAATGTTGGGGCAATCTGGTTTAGCCAATACTCCCCGTCTATTCAGGACTCTCCGAACCCCTACCAGCTCTGGCGTTGTGTCATGCGTTGTTGCTTTTCCTGATTGTCGTCATATCGCCTGGTTAGCGGATTTTCGTAGAATTTGCCATGAACTAAAATATGTGATTAGTGCATCAGTGGACAACATCCGACTATGGAACATTGCCGATGGGGAAGACCCAGGACGCTCGAAGAGCCCTCTACAGTTCAAAATCATTCCTGGGCACCATGGTGGCTACATTTCTCAGATGAGTACGGTGTTTCTTGTTCATCAATTCCCTGCAGCAGTTTAAGATTTTTCTAGTCATCGATATTGGCTCTCGTTTCTTAGTCAGCGCCAGTAGCAATCGTGGCTGGCATGGCGATTCTACGCGCACAGTCTTTGTTCATGACATCAAACATGTTTACTGATGCACACATAATTTCGAAAGTTTGTACAAATCAATCTGAGGATATCCTTACTCTGTATTTGTATTATCATACTCGTACTATTTGAATACTGATACATAAGTAGTCTACAGATGAAATAAAATAAAAAATGAATATGTATTATCAATACCCTGACGGTAGCTGGCCACCCCAAAGTGGTACGTTCGTATTCGGAGGCATTGGTGGGGGCTGAGCAGCAAATGGATGAACAGGTGGCTGATGTCCGTATACAGGCTGGTGCAACCCATAGGTGGAGGGAGGATTAGGAGGAACGAATGGGGTTTGACCTCCCGCATAAGGATTAGGTGTTCTGCCAACTTGACGAACAGACATATGACCAGGAGTTGCTCCAGCAGGTCTTGCAGGTGTACGCATACCTGCCCCAAACGGTGTTCTTCCACCTGCAGCAGCAGAGGCGTAGTTTTGGGACTCGTGCAGATGCCTCACTTTGAATGCATCGCAAAGCTCCGGTACTCCAACTGCTGGCGCATCGAAGAGATAGTACGCCTCAGGAGCAACTCGAACCGGCTGTATTTGGTTCAGTACATTGATTGATTGGTGGGAAAGTAAAAGATAGACTCTCACCCAAGTTTGAACGGTCGAGTTCTTATTGGCAAGGAAACACAGATTGAAGTGCCCAGGGCGCTTCCTGTTAAGAGTAAATCCATACATGCTTTTCGCAGGATTTGCAGTCACGTAGTTCTTCAGGAAGAGGTCTACAAAGAGGAGGAGGTCAGCAATTTTCATTTGAGTCCATGCAAAAGCGTACGCAAATCATCTTCTGGGCCATGCTTAAATTTTTCGTGGGCCATGAGTTCTTCTACCCGGCGTGCCATAGCCTGGACGTGATTCACAATGAGTTCATCCAAGTCAGAATACCTATGCTTTTGATCAACAATCAGCGTCCCTCCAACAGTGTGCCCAGTAGGGTCGTTGTTATTGAGTTCCGTAACATCTGCCACGTAGGATTGAATCGAAGAACAACCATCCAAAAACAACATCTTACCGATGTGCTGATATAACTTATCATCTACCTTCCAAGTCACCGCAAGGTGGTTTGTGCCCTTCGAAGAAGGACGAATGACAACATCCCCACGTTGCTGTTTCTCAAGATATGTCTCGGCCTGGGAGGAGCTGAAGTTGTGGAAATTTGGGTGCTTAACGACCCGCCTGGAGCGTTCAGTCTCGGCTCTCTTTTTCCTCTGAAGGATGTCGTTGTCTCTCCTGAGGCGTTCCTTATCCCAGTATTGTTCGTCGGGCTGCGCTCCTCTTCTAAACTCGTCGTCACCATCGCGCCTATGGCTAGGTATTGCAGATAATTCGATAGTGTATGAATCATTCTGTGCCAACATGAGCTCCACCTTCGTGACAATCGCAGTGATCGCTTGACCCTTCTTGACAACATCGAAAGCGTTGCGGGCTTGTTCGGACAACAGACCTACTGGAATGGAACCCTCGATGCCGGAGTCAAGGCGTACGTAGACACTGTCTCTCTGGATGCGATAAACAAGAGCAGAAACAATTAGATGTACACCGAATGTCCTCGTCGTTTCCCCCGTTAGCATGGTCAAGATCTGTTGATCACTCGGTAGTTCGAACGGCTCTCGTGTTTCAGCAAAGGGCGAAATGAGCTCGTCGCGAATGACATTGAGCATGAATCGTTTCTGGTCGGAGTTTGCCTCATAAAGACTGATGGCGAACTCATCCAGATTAAGCTCATCCAACTTGGCAACCTTTTGATTGTCTTGCATAAGGAGGGTGACCACGTGAGAGGGATGCTCATTGTGAATATCTTCCTCGTCGAGTTCCAGAGCATCCATGGCCATTTTCCTAGCAAGTTCATAATCCTCAGGGTGAATGCGAGTGTCATCAAGAGGATCGGGGGCATCTTCATGCTGAGAGGGGTGGTTGCGTGAGTTCTTGGATGGACTTCCCTGATGCGTAATCCGTAGGAAGCCTGACGCATTTAAGAAAATTTTGGTGGTAAGCAAACCTCCCTTTATGAATTGGTCCCGATTCATCAATACTCCCCCCTAATAGGAGATAAGAATAATATCCTTCAATAATGGTTAATTACCTGCCTGTGAAATTATTTTCTTGATCAAAACTTCAGCCTTTCGTGGTCCAAGGCCACAAACAAAGGGAAGGAGTTGCTGATAGTAAGGATCCGTGACAGCCCGATTGATTTCGACCCCAACTTGGTTTGTAATATCAACGAGAGTTTGTTCAAGTGCGATGACGAGTTTATCCTTTGGAATCTGTTCGATTGTTTAGATAAGATAGACTACCAAGTTTCTTAACTCACCAAGTTTTGGTTATCTTCATCGAAAGATATTGCTGTTATATCTGGCCCTAGAGCCGCAAACTCGTTTAGGGGACTCTGCACATATCGAGCCAAACCAACGCAATATTTCGCAGTCGGAGAAAGCGCACTAAATTCTTGAGCAGCACGCTTGCTGTGCTGGTAGATGCGTGCAACATCATCGTGGACATACATAACTGGAATGTCGAACGCCTTTGAGTTACTGCCCCATCCATTACCATCTGTGCCAGAAACAGTAGTTCCTCTCAGGACTTCCTTCACCCGCTGCATGAGTTTTAATGTTGCAATACTGAATCCGCCTACGACTGCGAGATCTGGTTTTTTCCGGTCTAAAAGATAAAGGAACTCATCCAGATTGTCTTGATCATAGAGATTGTCAATTTTGGTGTGGTCCCTTAAGCGTCCTGCCTCATCAACATACACAATGGTGATGGCATCCCTGTGGGGATCGCCTTTCCCCCACGAAACAACTAGGACACTACAAGCAGACTCGCCGGGTTTGAGATCCCTAGTCGTAAAGGGTTTTTGGTTGATGCGCTATCAAAAGTGTGTTAACAACCACAAATTATCAAATTTAGTCCCGCTCACCATTCGAAGTTTCTTACCGCACGTATTTGCGACGAAATCCTCGGTTTCATCTCGCAGCACTTCCCGAATCCACTTCATACCACCAGGAATCAGATGCTGTTCCAAGGCTTCTTGAATGACAAGGGATCGCTCCGCATTCCAAGCCTTCGCCGCTTCAGTGAAATTATCGGATGAGAAAGCATTCGTCAATTTGCGCTCCAGGTCAACCTTCACGTCTGTCGGGATAGATAGAGAAACCGTGACAAGGTTTTCCCTTTCAGCCTGGAGGATGTGCAGAAACTGGCCGGAGTTGGACATAATAGCAGTTGGCATTTGGAGAAGATACTTGAAACTCTGCAGACTCTCGTAAATCAGTTTAAGATTAATAAGCAAATGAGGATACTTGCAAAGTAAGGGTGTGATTCTTCAATCTTATAGACGCCACGCTCAGTCGGCTCAACAGTTATGCGTGCTTCTTCACGAAAAAGCGTGCGGACATGACTTCGTAGGAGTGGGTCCTTTCCAAGCTCTGTAGAAAGAACGAGGCGCGCTTTCTTCAGCAAATCCTCGGGAGTCTGTGCCTTTGTGGGGTCCGGGTCAACAAATTGTTCTGCACAAGCCAGGGGATTCACATCAACATCATCCACAAAGTGGACATGTTGTCCTGCATTAAAGTTTTGGACTATTTGATGTGACTGCAGTCCAAATTTCTGAAAGTAATATAAACAAGACAGTCAGCCAGTCGAGCTGTGTGTGTCCGCACCTCCACAACCTTTACGACGATGGTCTTTTTTGCCACTTCATAAGCCGACACACGACTAGGCATCTTGCGCTTCTTCTCCAACTCCGGCTCTTCATCATCGTGGAAACGGAACTCAGCTGCGTGGTCTTGCTTTTTATGCTTGTATTTCATGGATAGCCATTCCGTTGCGTCAGCCACGATCTCAACGCTATCGAGTTGTGGTTCAATGTCTTCGTCGTAGTACGCATCACGGACTTGCAGACGTTGACACATAGCAGCCAGTGCCCTTCGGCGCTCTAAAAGAGACCGGTACTTTTGACCTAACGCGTAGACAAGCCACAACTCTTCCGATTCCAGAAGGTCGAGAGAACCTTTCTGAGGTTCATTCTGAGGTTCAGTTTGAGTATCAAAGTAGGAGATATAGTCCCGTTTGTGGGTCCAAATATACGGGACCTCATATTCGTCAATGAAAAGCTGACGCAGAACGAATGTGACTGCCATGACCAGCACTCCATTAAGATGCCGATAGATCCCATCTTGGGCAAAGAATTTTTCTTTTTTATGGGGCGGTAGCCGTTGGGACACCCACATGGCAGCCCCTCCAATGTCGTCCTCGGTTAGTTGAGTGTGAAGAGAAAGTGTCGAAGTATCTGAAAGGGATGATGTAGCCAGCTGCATGCGTTCGGGGGTGTCCATAGCGCGAATTAAGTCGTCATCGTCAGTGAGCTTTCGTTTTTTGATCTCTGACGGTTCGAATACCTGTATAGCACCAAGTTAAAACGCAAAGATGTGGACGCAAATAAAAATAAAAAATAATACATCATGGTATTTCATTTCCGATTTGAATTGTTCCTCCTCGCGGTCCACATCATCATCTCCAGCAAGTGCCCAATCGTATTCGTGACCGTCGCCGAAAACCTCGTGAAGTTCGTCCCACGCACTGAAAGACATAAAATTACCAAGAGTACATATTGAGGGAGACACACATACTTTGCGTCAATGCCGACCAGTTCAGGTCGTACCTGGGCTCGCTTACGACGCAATTCTTGTCTTTTCTCCTCCCTCCTCGCCTCACGGGCTGCTTGATTCAAAGACGCCACATCCTCATCACTGTATTCAATGAAGTCATCGATGTCTTCATCTTCATCGCGGTCATCCCAAATTTTGCTTATGTCGACTACACGAGGTCGTTCACCCATCTCGAGGTCATCATCAGATGATTCAACGACCGTGAGTCTTTTCGAGGATGTTGGAGACCGTGAAAGGTCACGGAGTTTCGACAAACGGGGTTGCTTCTTGAAAACACCTCCAGTGTTTTCCTCCATGAGCTCCAAATCGTCGTCCTCGAGGATTTCCTCTGATAAAAAGTAAGATTGATATAACGCATGTACACGAAAGGCATTACCCCGGTCGTGATGCTTTTTTCTCCTTTTACGGCGTTTTTTAGGACCCTCGTCTTCCTCGTCTTCCTCGTCTTCTTCGTCCCCAACTATGAAGCCTTCCGTGACCCTCCGTGCCTCCTCTTCATCCTCCTCATCCTCCTCTGAGCTATCGTCCATAACGTTCCCTATTCCGACATCCTCTCCCTCTTCCTCTCCTTCTCCCTCCTGACCAGAACCTTGCATGCGGTCATCATCCTCTGCAGATATTCTCGCCGGAAGCCCGTTGGGTATTGGAGAACTCATAGGTGGAGCCGTGGAGGAAGAAAGGAAGCAGGACAAATACATTTCGCACACCTTTGATTACATAATACACATTTTGGAACATGAGCAACGACGAGCTCTCTGCAGTGCGTGATCACCGTCTGTTACATTTCAAGAAACTCAATACAATGAATTAGTATCACACCGACTTCATGAGGGATGCTCTCAGTGAAGCACGGAAATGTGAGCCATCGCCGACCGCCTTTTCTGTTGGCTGTGTGCTTGTCGCATGGTACCCAACCGATGACTCCGTACCTCTTCCCTTGGCAAGAGGCCACTCCCGAGAACTACCAGGAAATACCCATGCAGAAGCAAATGCTCTTTCAAAGGCCATGGGTGTTGGTTTCCATTCATCCGATTCGATTTATAATCCATATCCTGGTATTGCAATCGAAACTCTTCTTCGACACACAACTGTATACACGACACTCGAACCCTGTTCAGTGAGACTCTCGGGACTACAGTCTTGTGCAGACAAGCTCATCGCCGCAGGAGTGAGGCGGTGTGTTATCGGAGCTGCGGAACCCCCCGATTTTGTGAAATGTGAAGGCGCACAGAAGCTGAAGGAAGCGAAAATTGAAGTCATTTGGTTCGAAAAGTTTCAAGAGGAATGCATTGGAATTGCGCGTAACTGTGTTCCGTATTGAACGAGAAGCTTATCGTATTTATTCTGCCCTTTTTCATCACTATGTTACGATATCTGATGTAAGCCTAGCCGACTTACATTCACCATATATACCCCTGGGTGGCAGAAGAGTTAACTCTTCTGTTATCTGACCTTTTGGTGTAGTGGCTGTGCGCAGGGTTCCGGCCTGCTTACATCTGACATGGAATAATAAAGTAATACAGTAGACACAAACAAAGCAAGAAGTAGGAAAGAAATTTGTGCACGAATAGCCTGTAATCATCATATCTATGCATCTTCAACGTTTGAGCTATGTGGGGAAGTTGTTGTACGCAGAATTAATGATGAGCTTCGGCAAGATCTGATAAGTCGGAATACGAAGATGATCCCGAAGACGACAACTGGGAACCAGATATAAGGAAACTTGATGAAAATGCCAACTTCGGCATTACGAACGACTGAGAGGGATCCATAAATTCAACACCCTCTGAGATGGCAGGACTTTCAGCACGAGATATGCTGCCCTGCGATAGGGAAGCTTCAGATAGGGCTTCCGAGACCTCCGAAACTTGGTCATCCCAAACTTCTTCGAGAGCACACCATCCAGTACCACTCTCACCAATAACACCTCTAACTTCAGATTTTGTCCAGCCCTCGAACACCAATTTTAGGTTGGTGCAAACTCCTGCCTCCTCGCCATTCAAATCTTGGGTTCGGTTGCGCAAGCCTTGGGAATAACTACAACACGAAACTCCACGGGACCAAACGTCTGCTTGCTCGAGGCGAGTAAACAGGGTCTTGACACGCAAATTATGAGTGGCATATGAGGTATGCAATGCGGTAAGATGGGGAAAGGGGAGGAGAGTTAACTCGTCCACTCCTGGATTTTGTGGGAGTGGCATTCTCGGAGCAAGGGGAATATAGAGGAAAGTAGTGACAGCGGTCACTGAAGGAAAATAATGATCAAAAGATGGCCTCGAAGGAGTGACAGTATCCTTGGCACTAAGGGTAACCGTTGAGGGGAATTCACCTCTTTGGATCGGTTTCGACATCTCTTTCCTGGTAGGATTCGGTTTTGCAGTGGTCATGATGTGCGCACGGGCATGTTCCTTTCGCATTTCAAAATCCCAATCGGCTTCATAGAGGGCTCTTGCTGCGATGGGAACGTTTTCCGCTAATTGTTGGAAAATCGGTCGACCAGTTGTGAAATTCCTGGCTGTACCCAGGCCGACTTGAGTGATTCCTCCACAGCGAGGCGGAGGGGGAGATGGTGCGCGAGGTAAGAACATGGTCGCTTGTCGATGAAGTGCATTGTTTTTGAGAGACGCACGAACAGCAAAAGAGAGACCGCTTTGAATCGAATTTCCACGAAAAGCAGCATTGTTCAGTGACCTTGTGCCCGCTTGTGAGCTTTGAGCGAAATATGTTGGGGCTCTACACCCCGAAGCTGTCAAGTGGTTGAAAAGCCTCTGCAATACGTTCTTGGCAGTCGCGAAGAGGCGATGAGGGGGCCGAATTGCTTCGAGAGTGATAGGTGTAAGCGGCTGCACCATACGCGACAGACCGCCAAGATTGCTAGACATGTGTAGTGACCTGGAGCTCGCATTGGCGGTTGTGCCACTGCCTGGACCATTATGTCCGCTGTGGCGAACAAAACCCTTCCGGAGACCATTTCGCATCCCATGGTGCATCATCCTGGGTAGTGGGACAAACAATGTGACCCTGGATGTGGTTACTGTTCAGTTCAAACGTTCAAGATCTGTGCCGAAGTGGTCGTCATGTATCCACGTTACGTAAGCTTGTGTCTTCAGTCCCACCATGAGGATTGAAAAATGCTATTTCTGCTCAACAAACGTATACCCTGGACACGGTAGACGGTATTCTTTCTGGCTGAAATATGATTTATCCTGTCTCTTCTCAGGGACTGCTTTTGTGCGGAATGATGCCAAAGTTTTCCGATTCTGCACTTCCAAGTCTGTTCTTCCAATGAAACAATCGCTTCATCGAACTGATTTCTATCCTGTTAGATGTCATAAAAATTTCAAGTTCGTCACTTATAAATGCCGAGTACTCCCTTTCTAACTATTCTTGTAGGATGAAGCGTAATCCTCGGAAAGTACGGTGGACAAAAGCGTTCAGGAAAGCAGCAGGCAAAGAAATGACGATTGTCAGTTGGGTCACTCACTCATTATACAACTAAAATCTCTTCCTATAGGATTCCACCATCGACTTCGAGAAACGCAGAAACGTGCCAGTGCGATATGACAGAGATCTATTGCAGACAACACTCAAGGCCATGAAGAGGATTGGAGACATCAAGGCAAGGAGAGAGCATGTGTTCTTCAAGCACAGGTATACTAGAACCATGTTCAACATCCATTTTGATGATAACACCACGCCCAGGATGGCCGCAAGTCGAGAAAAGCAGAAAGCTCATCGCAGGAAGGCTGTCGAGACTATCAAGGCATCTGTGAAGTTGCATGAACCTATTCAAACAGAGGCACTGAAAGAGAAAATTAGAGTGCCTGTCAAGGCAATTCCTGCTCTCATACCAGGAGAGGGACGCTCCATGGGCATGGAGATTGATTGATTTCCCTTTCATAAAAGTAGGAATATATTATTGTGATCCTTGCGTGATGATCTATAAGTACAGTGTGAATATGTTACCTCTATCGCTTGTACTTCGCTTCATTGTCATGTCTTACGTTCGGGTCTAAAGTGTTGTGGAGGCCCTGAAGCGTCTTGCTGACAGCTTCACTCGCACCTATCATCGGCTTCAAGACCGCAATTGGTACAGCGCGAATGACAGATCTAATTGGACCCTACATAGGACATGAATTAAAAACACGGTGTGAGCGGCTCAAAGGGACGAACCTCGTTACCCGATCGTTCATAGACCTCCATCGGCACTGCTAAGATCGTCTGAGCGGCAGAGCTAAGATTCTTCCTCAAACTCTTGTATGCGAATTGAACTCCCTCCTTGATATCCGCAGGCTGTTGTGAATATTTGGATCTCAGGTCAGCTGACTCTTCGTCAACTTCATCACTATCGAAAGCAAAATCGTCCCCAGGTAAGGTCTGTATTGTCTCCGCTGTGATGGGTGTTTCAAAGTTTCCGCCAAAGATTCCTTCGGCTTGTTCAAGAATGACTTGAGTCCCAGTGGCTAGTTTCGCACCCATTTTGACAGCTTCGATAGCGGTTGACTTGACAAAAGCCTTCGCACCCTTCTGAACGCCGCGAACAATTCGGCCGTCTTTCTTATACTGTGAAATTGGTAAAAGAATAAGATCGGCAACTCCAGAACCGACGTTCACCACTGAACGGATGGGAGAAACGCCAGATATGACTTCTGCAAGCTGTGTTGCTTTAACATCGGGTGTCCAAAGGTCATTTAGCAGCTCAAATAGCCTGCCCCAACCAGTGATCTGTAGGAATGGGTCAGACACTTAATATGCATTCCACCTGACCGGACTTACACCAGATAGCGTGATATGTCGCAGGGTCATCTCGGCGCCGTCGAAATGGAAGAAGTTCATAAGTTCGATTGTTCGACCCTGCTTGAGAGCCCGATAATCCACTCTTCGAGGTTTGTAGTCCAACTTTAAATCAATTGGAAAAATCTCTGCATGCTCTGGTTGCGAGGAATGTGATTAATGGGTCTACAAAAAAAATAACCAACTTACGAATGTATGCCTCTTGAGAGGTAGACGAATCTACACTTGACGCTGACGGGTCATTAAAACTGAAGAACTTTTTCAAAAAGTCGACAGCGTCCTGATCGACGTACAACCGGAGAGGGAGAATTTTTGCCTATAAAATGGTCAACCTGTGAAGACTTGGCTTACACTTGTGTTTGTTACCTTCATCCTTTCTTCCTCCGTAGGATCACCAGGAACAGGCCGTACACTTCGCAGTTCAACTCTCACCATGTTCGAGTCCGTCTCACGAACATTCCCTCTTGAATCAGATCGAAGCTGTGTTAAAAATTTCTTCCAAGTTGAAGTCTTTATGTGATCCAAAATCTCAGCGTCCCGTACAGTGACGAAGGTTCTTGATACGAGCGAGGAGTCATGATGGAACTTGTCAAACTCAGCACGAAGTCCTTGAAAAGAGAACTCAATGCTTGGTCCTCTTGATCTGGTTAACCGCCTGCCAAGAACACGAATTGGTGGAGCCCTTGGCTGTTTCACAGCTGTAAAAGTTGGAAGAGACTGCCATGAGGCCGTCTCGATCTCATCATCCTTCAACTCTCTGTCAATAGCCGCAATCAATGCTGCAGGCTCTCCTAGTGATCCGTCGTCGTCATCCAAACCAATGTGAATAGAGTTGAAAAGAAGTGTGCTGGTGTCATCTAGCGATGATTCCTCGACGTGGCCGTTTGCAACAAGTTGTCTGATTTTAGCCAGTCTCTTACGCATCTCTTTCACACCTTCTTCAATGGATTTCCGAGTCTTAGCCCAGTCATACCCATCGTACAAGAAAACATCGAAGTTGCCATCAAATATCCGTAGGCTGAATTTTGAATCACTGAGGCTGAAGGTAAATGTGTTAGGTAAAGGAAATCGATTGGATGTCCACGTACTCTGAAGGGCGAGTATTCGCCTCCGCTGGGATGTTCAAGAAATAGTCGTCCACCGTTTCGAGACCCTTAATGTCAAGAATCTTGATCGTTTCGCCACCCACCCTTGAGACGATGCTCGGGTCATTGGAATCCGAAGCAGTAGTGTCTTCAGTATCAAATTCATCCAGATCATCGTCGCATATTTCACGCAGTCCTGCAGCGGGTCCAAACGAATCATCCAGATAATACCTGTTCGTAGGCAAATCATCGTTAATCATATCCGGAGCTGAACCAACTTCGGGCATTCTCTTAAACGTCAAATCTTCAACAGAGGCTGGAATTCATAATGCATGAGAGCGAGAATTCTCGAGAAATACAGTCTAATGACATACACATGAGACCCGATTCAACTGTACGAGATGGACGGACAACAGAAGACCCTGGTTTGGTGATTTCCATGCTGAAAAAAAAAGAGGGTGAAATTTTATACCGAAGAGGAGACCGGAAGCTGACCTTTCTTCTGAATTATTTAGTGTCCCAAGGTCCGATATTAGAGACCCGACTGCAGTGAGTGTATCGGCGCACATATGTAGTCGCAATGAAATCCGATGCACGTCGATCTATGGGTTGATTAGAAAAGAGGAATTGCGGCAGACAATCAAGACGAACTTTCCATTCCAGAGGACAGTTCAGGTGATTGACAACAAGCATATCTAGGTCTGGCACTTCTATAAAGAGAGCATATCCCAAGGCCTGTAGAAAATGAGCTGGCAGATAAAAAATCAAGGGAAATGTCATGTACCGTCCACGCCGTGACACCTCGTGATGTCCGCTTAGAGTCGGTAAACGGCTCTTGGCGGGTGCAATCATCCAATACCAACATGGAAAGAGAAGCCGCATTGATACGAAATGACGAATCGCAAGAGTCTCCAACAACATCGGTCGCGAATTCCAACTCTTGCACATGGATGACGAGACTCCCAGGGAGGTTCGGAGCGAAAATTCGTATCGAGCCATCAACAATCTTGATGGACACTCTTGTTCGATCGCTCGGAATGACAGATTCAAATGTCTGTGCAAAGAAGAGACTGAGTTGGTTTAAAATTATTGCAAGGGAAAGAATGTACTCCTGGAGGATTCTTCCCAAATTCTGCTAGATCAGATATCCAATCCAGATCAGGGAAAAGGGTATATGTGAAACCACATAATGTAAGTTTAACACGGGTCTCCCTTGTGTTGGTCTCTGGCAGCGTAGACGTAGAGAACCTAAGTTTGACGATTGACTTTGGTGTGGTGATCTAAAGTTGATTGAGTTTAGAGCATTGCAAAATGTAAAGGTATTGACAATAACAAACCAATGAATGGGGTGAGGTCAGGCTCAGGAATGTCTGCGTGGTCCCATCCCTAACGGTGTCCAATACTAAGAAATCCATGAGAGCGAGGGTCAAAACGGTTTGTTGCTGCAAAAAATATTATAAGAATTACACAACTAGGACGAGCAACATACCTTTCCGTCCGGATTAATTTCAAGCAATATGTCAACGTCCAAAGCCTTAAGATCGAATGGCCGAGGCTTTGTCTCATCGTCGCGACGAGGTAAACCAACCCGAATGAAGGCTACATCCAATTAGAAGGGCATACACAGAGAAACTTTTCGTAAATTCACCTTCCGTAAGTGTGACTTTAACCACCATCTCGGCAGTATCGGCCACACTGCTGCTGAGACTTCCACCCCGAGATTTCGCAAAGAAACGGCTTCCAATCAGTTTGGTTTCTTGGAGTCTGCCTTCGACTACATCGATGTCCTTGATACTTCCCGACATGCGTTCAAGGAATTGAGCGACGTCATCGGTAAAATACTGCAGTCTGTCCATACAAGACTTTGAAATGTCCACATAAACAGCCGGTATAGTGACGCTCGAAGCCATCATGGTATCCGCCTTCTTGGAATCCGGTTTTACCAACTGAATGCAGGGTAGCAATGGAGCACATTGAGCTTCGAATTGGTCACCCTGGTTGTCCTTGAGATACCCTATTGAAGCGAAGGCGGTTGTTGATGTGGCACCCATGGTAGAGGAGGCGAGTACTGCTCGTTGAAATTGAACGTTGAGTTGGACAGAGTCGCCTGAGATATCTGCATGGAGGATAGAAGAATGTTCTTCATTTGCAAAACGTGCAGAACGTATGGCAGGAGACAATCCAGTCGCAAGACATAGTCCATGAATATCTGCGACTAGAATTCCAGACCGTTGAGGATGTTGCGGAGGAGAAGGACACCTGAGTGATATGCGTAGCAACGGGACTACAACTTTCAGTTGCAAAGTATTTTCGTCCCCATCCTGAAAATGAGATCATTCAATGCGCGAAAATTGACGGTAGAAAAAAACTTACAAAACCAGGTCTCTGGATAACTTCCGTCATTTCAGCAAGTGGGTGGATGGATATAGGCTCCCTGAATGGTGACTCCAACTCATCTGAAATGCTTTTCCTCCACAGGAGTGGCGAGTCATCAACTGTGTCATCGGAGTACACAGACTGTTTGTCACCAATGTCGCGTTCGATTGGCAACAGTCCATCGAAGAATGATAAAAGACCGCCAGGTCGTACAAGTTGGTCCAAGTCGACTCGGACATGAAGCGGACTGAAATCAATCTTCAGCTCATCTGCAATGCGGGAATGGACCTCCCTGGTCCCAACCAACATCACAGTATGACAACCACGCATCTGGAAGCATGGTTCGAAAGCCAAAGCGTCTGCTTTTGGAGGTCGACTCCGCCACAAGGATAACTTGCTCGCATTCTGGAACCTTTCCTGTGTCCAATCTGAAGTGAAGAGTGTTGGGAGAGTGGGATAGGGCATGCTGTTGTCTGGTTGATCGTGTTGATCAGGATATTGAGAGGCGAGATACTGGTCGGTTATGAGAAGAGGGAAGGCCTTGAGCTCCAGGGATTCCTGGTTTGGAGTAAAGGAGAATATGGATATATCGGCCACAGTAAAATCAAGGCATGACTTCGAGGTTACCGCCTCTCCTTGTGAGGTAGTGGTGATTTCGGCAGAAATTACGGGAGTCTCGAGTTGAATGCGGCTATAGCCGTGGCTGCATCGAGGTGGAACTAAAGGCTTCTCGAAAAAGTCAACCATGCCCGCAGAAGCATCGAAGGGGCCACTGGGATCAAGGAGTAGAACAAAGCCACGAGCAGTTAGGGTCACTTTAAGTGGTGGTAATTTTGGCTTGTTTAATTGTCGCGGGGTGTGCGGACTCGAGGAAAGGGCCCGACTTAACCGCAATAAACCATTCAGATGACAAGGTTTGATAGTACATGCAATCGTGCTCATGGTTATTGTGACGTGAAGCTCTTCTAAAGGTGGCTCTTGCTTCGATTCCGGAGTCGAATAATTATCCCCGGGACTTGCAGAAGTGGGAGGAGTAGTAAGCACAACAGTAACGGGGAGAGGTCCGAGTGATAAAATTGTTTGCTCTTGACTGTGGGTTACTTCGCGACGGAGGGGCGATAGTAATATGGGTTCAGGAGCATCCTCCTGAACTGGCTCTTCAACTATCGGGGCAGCAATAGAGAGGGCACTTTGGTACATGCTGCTCACAACAGAATTGCTAAGAGAATCCGGTTGCGGTGGCAAAGCTACTAAGGATTGTGACATGGCTACCTGTGTTTCTTCGTCGAGGGAAGAGGAGGGAGAACCAGGAGCACTTTCGGTCTCGTTCCTATGTGCTTCATCCAGAGGGTAAATCGATATTGGAGATAGTGAACGCTGTCCAGCACATATCTGGGCAACTGACAACGAAAGGCCGGAAAACGACAACGTCCTGTGCTCTCCTTGGAACATGTCAGAGGATGCGCCTATGTTTGATTTCGCATCCGTCTGGTATATGGCTTCCTGAAGAGACATGGTTAAACAGATGTTGTCCGCATGAACCAAGCTGATCTTGATATCTTGTGCATCGAACTCAAACCTGGCAAGCAAGTTCTCAATGAGAGAAGCAAAAACTGAGACACCGGCGGGATCATTGTCAAATTTTACTGAAGGATCTTCGAAACTGGTTGAGACGCCTAATGTTCCAGGAAGGGATGGGTGTTGCTGATCAACGGAGAGAGATGAATGAGGTTTATGGAACGACTGCCAGAGTGTTTGTTCTTCATTTGGAGAAAGTTCCTGATGGATAAACGAGTCTGCCACGGAAGTAACTGAATCTGCTAGATCTGGGTTTGGGTTTGGCGCCTGATACCTGGATGAAGCAACCTCGAAAATGAAATGGGCCGAAGTCAACGAAATTCCGACGGTTGAGGCCAAGGGATTTGGCCAAGGGATATGCGCTCTGACAGCAGCAACGGATCCCTCCTTCATGAATATAGGTAAACCATCAATATACGAATTGATAGCCTGACGTAGTTATTAGAACTGCAAAGAACGATGATGAACAGTATGTAGAAGCACCTGTGGGTCTAGTTCAAGCTGGTTGACTTGGACATAGCCGGAGCCAATTTGAGAATCTATCTGGTAATGGTCAAGTTGTCCTGGTTTGAGGAAATGACCAAGACATCTCTTGAGTATGAAAGATAAGAAACGGCGTTGAATAGCTGCTGGTATCGTGATGTTGATTGTTGGGAGACTCGGGAGCCAGGATGTGAACCAGGCCATAATGGATTATGCAACTCAATATGGGCTCTGGGAGAAACAGATCATGAATCAAATGGCATGATAAAGCAGGTCAACGGAGTGGTATGTTGAACGTGAAGAGATGCGTCGCAACTTGAACGAGTTCGATGTCCCGGCCCGGCATCAATCTTACTTCAAGTTGGACATCTTTTCTTCATCCCTAGTAAAATGAGCTCGCTCGGTCCCACATATTCATTCTCGAATCTGGCGCCTGAGTCCTCCCAAAGTTGGTCCCAGGTCTTTTCGTTTCTTTCGATATTTATCCAAGAGCCAGCGCCTAATCCTGTTTTCAGAAGAATCAAAACACTCCGTCAAACCCAGAAGACTGTGTGCGTAGGGTTACTATCAAACAACTTCTCTCTGCCTATGAAATTCGGCAAGGCACATTTTACATTAAAAAACAGCCTTTGGGAAAGGTATGTCTATCGAGAATGCAATCAAAAATCTGAATGTCCTTCAGTTTATACTTGTGGCCAACGTTTATAGAAACCACGAAATATCTTCACAATCTAGAATATCCTATGGTTTCGACGATGGGACGGGAAGAATAAGTGGATACAAGACAGAGGCAGGAACCGGATACCCAATGTTCATGTATGGCATCGATGATTACTGGTCAATTTATCACCTTCTTGATAGACTCTGACAGTCCCTTTACCTACGCAGCCATTTTGGGCCAAGTACTCAAGGACTCTGACAGTTCTGTGGTTGTAAAAGTACAATACATCCAGCCCGTCACCGACCCACATGAAATATACTTCCACCTACTGCATGTCATATTCGATGACCTGCGATACGAGCGGGGCAACCCCGTAAGTCACGATCAGATCAAAACGCTCTATGCACTCTAATTCCATTCTTAGAGTAAGGAAGATTGGTTTGCCAGCCAAAACCATGACCATCAGACAGGCGGTCTGGTATCAGCGCTCCGCGATATTGACATCTCAAGCAATCATTTATCCGAATTGGAGTATGACGTTGTCGCCTGTATTCAAGACTTGAAAGAATATTGGGAATCCCATGACGATGTCGAAAGTCTTGCCCGCGGAATTCAGACTGGCAGTTTAGTCCAGGAACTCTCAAGAAACCATCAGGACAAGGATGCTCTTGATTTCTCGTCAGTATTGGTTTCGGTAATTAACCCATAACTAATGGTCCGAATCATCAGGAACGCCATTGAAAGACTATTGGAGTTGGGCTTTCTTCGTACAACTATCGACGACAATCATCTTGATGGCTCACTATCTATAGGTGTGATTTGATTTTTGCAAATAACTAGAATTAGATAATTACCATTGAATATTGATGTGGCGCCATCATAACTTGTTTCCTGTGAGTACGAAAATTCTAATCCGTTGATAACCTCCAAAGCTTGAAAGTGAATTCGAAACCAGATGTGCGTCTCTCAGACTCTCACTCAAATCCACCTCCTAGAATGCTTTTAAGTCAAGCGGTTACTTACATAACTTTGAATCCGATTTGGATCCGATTTTACTGATAAGTTTCTAACCAGTTTCAACCATGTCGCAAAGGTACAACATCAGTAGGACTTGGAAGGGGTTCAGCACCATCCGTAGACTTATTATTTTGTGTGTTTCCAGTATCTGACTGTCAATTCTAACAACTATATCTGATTTTTCCTCGCTTCAGTGGGGATTCTTTCAGTTCCGTGGATGACCTCCAAACCAAAGTGAGACCAGATGCTAATATACCTCTTGGGGTCCCATTTCCTGGGATAACTTGGAATGAACCTGGGATGCCAAACTGGGTTGGCCATCTTATCACCAAGTATTGCCCAGAGCCGCGTTACAGACCCAGCAACGCAGGACGTTATGGTAATTCAGTGCTCAACATTTTCAACTCACCCTGACCAGTTGACCTTCCAGGATGTCCAGTCGGCGATAAGGAAGCACAGGCTGCATGGGCGAATTCTCCCCTTCTGGTACACGACTATGCCAAAGGAGGAGAAAGAGTGCCTGGTGTCCAAAGCCAAATCCAGGGGCAGTTTTTGCCTGATGTTGGTAGGAAGCCCAATTGGGCGAGCTGGACGGCAACTGAAACACTCTTTGGTGGGCTTTCTGTATGATATTATCATGAATTCAACATGAATTCAAACTTTGTCAGTGACTTGGGTCGGGATAAACGATTGGTGTGTATTAGGATCCAGTCCTTCCGATATTTCACATTGAACGACATATCAGCGCCTATGCTACCAAGGAAGGACTTCAAGATCTTATCGAGAATCTTTTGGCTACTCAAAAGGATCTCTATGATGCAGGCGCGAGAAACTTCCTCTTCATAGATTTGCCCACAATCCATCGAGCGCCTGCAGGAAAGAAATATTCGTACTAAGCATTCAGTGGTGCATACTAATGCCTCAGTTTTAATAGTCCGTTCCGATTTCGAAGTCATCATCGAGGAGAAATTCCAGATGTGGAATACTTCCCTGCGGAACGCAGCACAAGAATTTGGGAAGAATCATCCAGATGCAACAGTCTTACTATTTTCTTCCTTTGAGGCATTCGATACCTTCCTTAATAAACCGGAGGAGCATGGCTTCCACTCGGAAGATGTAAAGCGTCGTAATGGAAGTATTTGGGTAGATCACATCCACCCAACCAGCAAGGTCCACGATTATATTGCTTGTCGTCTGGCAACATTTCTTGACAGCATTCAACCGGTTTCAAAGGAGGATGTCTAGGATAAGCAGTACATCTTTGTAAAATAGACTAGTCACAAAACGTTAGAGGCAAGTCAAGTGAGCAGGAAGTGCGAGTCATCGACAGTTGTATAAACTGCACCAACTTCCATTAAATTTTCAAGGGCAAGACTGAAATAACTGAAGTAAGATCACAGTTTTGCTCCTTGAAAATATTGCATACCTAATTTGGTTTGCGTCATTAGGACCTGCGACAGTCCTAGCAATCTCACTGACATGTACGCCTTCAGCTAAATCCGATTTCGAGCGTATAAATTCAAGAATACGTCTCTGGAGGTCTGGAAGGTGCGCATATTCACTCTTGATGGCCGCTGCATTGCCTTGGGCCGAATAGGCGGACGCGGTGCTTGGAACACCCTCCGGTTTCGTCTGACCAGCATTGAGAGGGGTTGGCTAGAAATTTCGATTTGTAGGATCCATAACTTTCATAGAATACGAAGGTGCGTACAGGTCCTCTCTCCACAATGAGAGATACGGTTATGGCTTCCAGGATATGGAAATAAACTTCATGTGGATCGGAGACAAGCCTAATGTGATTAATATTGAGGTAACGTTTTTTGCCAAAATTCTTGAGTCCCCCAAAGACACGGACATATTTCTGGTCGCTAAGGAGTATGAAAAGGCGAAGATTCATATGGACTTAATACGTACAAATTGTCCTTGTCGTTAGATTCATCTTCGTCTGTTGCATCTGCAATCCACTTTCGTCCTTCCATGCGCCCAGTGCCATCGTCGATTACATAGACATGGTTTGTTGTTTGCTTCTGGGAGGAGACAACTTGCCCAACAAGAGTAAACTGTGCATGGAGAAGGAATTGTACTAGATTGAAATCACCATCCAACCTACCTGCCCGACTTCCAGATCATCCAGCTTCCACTCTGCTTCTGTATGAGTTTGTGAGGCCTTGCTTAATTGTGAAACAGTTAACGGTCGCAAAGAGTGCGATACTTCGCCCCTCTAAAACCCCAATCAGTGTTTGTTGGGTAGTCGGCAAAGAAAAGCATACTCTGCCGCTTGGGCTTCCCCCTTGACTGAAGGGACTGAAGGGCGAGCCTGAGCCTTGCACATAACCACCACCACCTCCTCCACTACCATAGTGGGTTGCCTCGTCTGCAACCTGCATCAGAGAGTTTGTGACGAGTATTACATGATTGCCGCGTACATTCACTCATGTTGTCCTGTGGTGGTTGTTCGAAGCTGATGAATGTCACAAACGCGTTACGACACGCGTTCTGGATCAATGATCGAATCAGTCAATCACGTGCGTGGTCACGATGCTTCAATTAGGTTGGGTTCCGGTAAAATACTACCTCAAGTTTTGTCCGCAACTGTAGTCAAACTCTAAGTAGCATATGTCGTCGTTATCCGTAACATTCCTTTACCAGTCCCTTCCAGTACTTTTTTACGGGCGTCGTTAATTTTCTTGACTTGCGCAGTCATAATGTCTTGGTCGATCTAAGCCATAGTCAGGTAATTCTGCAATTGAAAAAAAGGGGGTCTACCTGATGTTCGAGCATTGGCAATCGTCTGAAAACGAGAGTCTTTCGACTTTCAGATGTCCCATAATATTCCCCTCGTTCGACTAGCTGAGTAGCAATATCCTTTAGGGTTGATATTGCAGCAGAACGTAGTTCTTTGAATTTGTTCACAAGCTAAATCCTTGTAAGCCCTATAATCGACAACAAATAAAGGTCAGGACGAACCGGCCCAAGCTTGTTGGTCTTCACAACAGAAGGCGACTTAAACCGAAGAGTCTCTACGACAAGAAGGAGGAATGCCTGACAAGAACTTGAGCCCTGCAAATGAATGGCATATTATGGACCTCACTTCCTGAGCCAATGTCGCTACATGGAGCATTTCGGTTGGACTAGTTGTGGCCACTTCATCGAACCGAGATTTTATGTCTGCGGTTAGGTGAGTGAAATCGCAACCTCAAATCTGAGACAGAGTGCTCACTGGAGAAGAATTTCGTCACAATTTCTGGAGGTTCTTGGATTGCTGGTGGTTCTTCGTCCTTTTTATGGTTCCCATTGGCATTTATAGGAGGTATTTCAATGCCTTTCAATGGGTGGCCCGTCTTAAGCTCAGTTTGCTTGGCAGCTTCGGCAAGGACTACCGAAGGAGGCGGTCGGGTGTAGTCGTGATAGCATTCTAGCCAGTTTGCCAAATTACTTGCATACTCGACTAGTTTCGCTTCATCCAGGGTGAGCTGGGCAGTATTAGGAATTTCTGACAATTCGGTGAACAGGAACACAAACCTCTGACAGATAGTCAGGATCCAATTCGACGAGACGTTCCTTCAGTGAGGCTGTTTTACTTGCATCCGCTGCTTGCCTGGGACGGTCCCCAATAAGTAATTTCTCCTCAACAGTGTCGTCAAGATCACTGGCTTGCTGGAATGCCCGAATGTAAAGCTTGAGAAATGTTAATAGCCAACTCCTCTATGGGGGGATCAGTTTGCATGTTTTTGAGTGATGGTCATTAGTTCCCTACCCCTTCAGGCTTGCCAAAGAGCGTGGTTTGTTCGTGAAGACATTGCGAATCTCGAGGTTGGTAATTGGGAAAGACATCATAATCCCGATTGTCGTGATGACCTAAAAGCTAGTGTCACACCACATAATATTAAACCGATAACTCAGACGCACTCCGATCGAATATGAACTTCAATTCTATAAGTTCCATGTCAATCAAGTCGGAGGCTATCGATTCATGAGTGAGACGCATCCGGACATGTTCCAATTTGATGAGGTCTCGCTGGAGAGAGTTGTCAAGGTGGTCCTCGAAAGCCAGGAATTCGGGTATCTGGAGGGGCTATAGCATGCACATCACACTTATAAACAGGTATATCCAAGCTGACCTTGGAATATTTTTCTGCATTGAACGCCCGGGTAATAAATTCGCCAGTCTGAATACCTTCAGTATTTGCCTATATTGACTAAAGTTCTATCTCACCTCCTGGGAATTACTAGAATATATTTGCGCAGCTTCCATACATTCCGAAGAAAGCGTGAGGTCACCGACCGAGGCCAATGAATATGTTGATGCTCGCGACAAAATGAGGTGGGAGAGTGTATCATGTTGAATTTGCTTTATTTGCAACACTCTGTAGTGATCTAAGGCAGCAGATGGAGCACCTAAAGGTTGACAAAATTAGTATCGCTACTACTCCGAGTCTAAAACCATACCAAGTAACCGATAAATTCGGATGAGTATCAGCCTAGCCTGGAATGATGGCTTGCTTTTCGTGATACCGATTTCCAACAAATACACCGCGTTGAGGAGATAGTTCTCGTCACATGTTAGTTTCCACAAATTGACGAATGTATTTCCGGCCAGGAGCAGGAGGTCATCTGCAGGCTGCAAATCGGTAGAGGATAAACCGACTCCGAGAGGAAGTCCTTCGAAATAGCACATGATGTATTCACCAACCCGTTGTTCCTCCATTTCTACGTTGTTTTCTGATGCGGGTGTAATGTACCGTAACAACTTGAATACATTGATTAAACGGTATAGTTCGGGAACGGTGTTCTTTTTTAGGTAGTCAGAGAAGTAGGACTCTATAGCAGGTGAGGGAACTTACAAAGGATTTTGGAAGTAATTTCAAGTAGGTTATAAACCCATTAAGAGTTGTTGTTTCAGTGAGATATGGTTTGAGGTCTTCGAAACAACAAGCTTTGTTGCCGAAGCTGTCAAAGTATTTTTGTACTAACGTGGCCATGCCAGTAGAATCTGCATACTCGATTTAGAGAATAAACAAAGTTAAACTAGTAGAGGAGCACACCTTGATTAGTGTTATGCAACCCCACACGACGCTCGAGCTCCAGAAGCGCCAGAAACCCAGACCGGTCCTTAAGGCCGTCTTCCTCAACAACCTTGGTGAATAGCTCTTTTGTATGATGAATCTTAGGATGAACACCTGAGTCAATGGATGAAGACGATATAAAAGGAAGTGCGGCATCAAGAACTGCAAGAAACTCTAGCCAATTACGATCTCTGTCTTTCCAATCAGAAAGGGATACAGGTCGAAATACGACAAGTACTTGCTTCTTCTCAACAATGGCCTTCTCGGCACGTTCCCCCTCTTGTTGCTGTCGTCCCTGCTTGCTCCAGATCGCGCGACGGACCTCATTGCAAGACAAGCTCGTAGCACAGATGTTCATTCCGACATCACTATCAATGAGTTTATTTGCTTCGTCCCATACCTCTAAATCAAGGAGAATGGACAGATGAAGATGAAAACGCTCGGGATGTATGTAACTTGGGGTAGGAGACGACGTGATCAATCTGTGGGCCAGCTTTAAGAGGATGGGACGCATTGATTCTGGTGTGGTGACGTCTTTCGCCTAGCAAGCCATTCAGAAGATAAATACATATAAGAGGGAAGCACACCTGTAAAACTGCACTGATTATGCTCCAAGACAGATATCGATCCTCTTGGAATTGCTTGTACATGCGAGTGGAAATCTTCAAGCAACCAACTCAGAATGTGTGTTAATGACTTTAACATTCTGACATACTTGGTGTGCGGACTTCCAGTTGCTGGTACGAACGTTCGCAAAGAATGTTTGTATACCAAGGTCCTCATTTGATGGTTGCTTTTTGAAAGCTTCATCGAACATTGTGACCAAGTCGGTGTCTAGATTATGGTCATTTACTGATGCGTCGCGAATGGCACACAAGACGTACGCCTGCCGAGCCCTCGCAGAACATGCATCATGGCAGTCAAGACAGCCTCATGGGTGGGTTTGGACTCGAGCACTTCATCGCACAAAACTAGGCATTCTTCTACCTTTTGGGAACGAACAAGTGCCAGTGCTTTCAAGGCCTGAGGAAATAGTTTGGCAGCTTGGTTTGGGAGGAAGCGATTGAACATACCTTTACAAGTTCGTTTTTTGGATGCTTCTTCAGCAATTTGTTGCAAGCAACAATTGCTGACTTGTTTGAACCGATGTCCAAAGCATCTAATATTGCTTAGACCTTTTCGACTTACGTCGCAGAGTGAAGTGCCTCACCATAAATGGGTCGTATCTGCCGGTCCAAGGCTGCTGTAGACATGTGGACTGACAAAGTGAAGCGGAAGCGATGGGGCTTGACGGAAAATTAATTCGGGTGACCGGCTTCTAATTCCGTCCGTTGAACTCCGTTCCTTCAAACACTGTGACTCATCACAAGATGTCACGGCATATCGGTAGTCCGTTCACCCCATGCCACGGTATTTGCTAACGCGGTATGTCCATTATAACTCTCAAAGCAACTGAAGGTCATTGTTATCGACTTTGAAAAGTGGCTTGGACCCCATTCTTGGGATTTTCACCGGTCTACTCGCCTTCTACCTTCACGAAACTCACCCACGGACTGCAAGGCGAGACGACGAAAGACTGGCACAACTTTTGCGGTGGAAATACAGTCATTATCAGAGGAGGCGAATATAAAATTTATCAAGCTTGTCCTAACACCTTATCTCGATTTCAACAACTCGTAGATCAGGGTCATCACCCCCTGAAACAGCGTTTTTTCCAGCAAATTAACCTCGTCCACTTCTCCATCCACCTTTGACAATGCAAGACCAACCACAATGTTTTTACGACCGTCCAATCCAATTTTCGCCTCTTCTGTCCAGATGATTGTTGCAATCTGTGCCGCGTAGAGCGAGTGCAGGACCTGCGTGTGCTCGGACGGCGCAGTTCCCAGCAGGGTTGACAATTGAATAGCAGGAGAGGGGTCAGGTAAAGAATCTTTGGAACTTTCTGGATCAACGTGGGGCCTTAAAAGTGGCGCCGTGGCAGGAATGGAGGCTTGGATCTAGTTCGAATTTCAGAGTACGTTACCAGTTGAAAAAATATCCATACCAGATTCCCCACTTTGCCCATCTGAGTGACCAGAACTAAACAACGATCTGCAAATGTTTGCAAGATGACCTCTGTGTGCTTTCCATTGATCTCTTTCGACAGTTGTCCTGAAGTCATAATGGTGGTCAAGACTCGAAGTAAATTTAGAGAAGAGTCACAGTGTAGCGTTATTTTGAGTTCAACCTGTATCACCGTGACTATCATGGATTCATCGCAAGCCGGGACGCCAGCGTCTCCGCCCAAGGGCCAGGGGAGTGATGCTAATCGCAAAGCATGGCGATCGAGCTGGTGGGATTTCTACCCATTGCTAGAACGACCACGACGGCAAGCATGTTAGAGGGTTTTTCTTGCTATTTACTTACTGCACGCTTCATAGACCTCTTGTGTGGTCACAATCCTCAGTCATATGGTCTGCACACCCCACGCAGGCGCTCATCATCGGCCGTCATTTTTCTTCTTCAAAACAATTTGTCCTGCAGTGCCCGACTCCCGTCATTTCAGCCCTCGGATCATTTGACCCCCCTACCGTAATTGCCGTTTCGCCAACTGACGACTGGTTGTTTGCATTCTATCCTAGAAAGGACGGTGAAGGAGTTGGGTGCATATGGAAGAGAGGAGGTCAGATCGACAACTGGCAAGTAAAGGAAAGCTGGACCTTTGCAAAATGCGGAGGTGCTGTAACAGCGTCATGGCTAGGGAGTCCTCGAGAGGTCAGTGATGTGAAAATCGTTTATTCATATCTTCATGTCTGTTCTAGTGGGCATTTACTTCGTCAGGGACACCAACGCGTCTACCTTATAGAGGTCCTGCTACTCCTGTTTCAAATCCCACTCTTATAGTTGTGACAGAAGATTGTGGCCTTTGTATTTTCTATTATCGATACGTCGTTCCTGGTCTGAGGAGCATCAAGCGATCACTTATGATGGCAGGAATCACACCGGAAAGCTCTCATCCACTAACTGCAAAGGATGGCCTGGAAAGTTCAAACGGTGCAAAGCACTGCGTGGACGCCACAATTAGCATGGGATACAATGGTAAAGGATTCCTCATGACATTGTTGAGCTCACGTAAAGGTTGTTTAGAAACATCTATTATCGTTGCAACACATTCTCGTAAAGTGCCCGCCCCACCGCCAACGGTTCCCATAGACGCTGCTCAATTCAATTCCATTGACAAAACGACCCCTCAGAGATCCGACGACTTCGAAATTTGGGGAGAAGAACACACTGTTGAAGTTCATGAGACTCAGCTCAAATTCGATGGTGTTATCATGAGTAACGAATAAGCCTCGAATACGTTTTCTATCTGATTCCATTTTCAGGTGTTTTGTGTCACACTTTCGGAACGGTGGACATTGGAAATGTCTCCCTGGCCAATATGACTTTTCTCTGTGGCCCTCCAGTCCCCCTTCATCTCGTTGGCGATCAACACACTCAAAAAGGTCGTACCTTTCTGGCGTTATCGACAGTAGATTTTCATGACTGTGAGCTGCAATTATGATCGCATGCAGTCAGCATCTACATTTCACAATAGATACTTCTCCCCCGACTTCAAACTTGGCCCTGTACAGTGTGATGCAGAAATCTAATCGTGGCCCCATCTCTGTGCTGGTAAAGTTACGTACTGCGCAATCCCACTCATGGCTGAAAACTTGACAGACACTGAATCAGGATTCGTCACGTAACATAAGTGAAGGAGTCATTGTTTACATTGATTCTTTTGTGGATTTCTCATCAACTTATAATATATTGATGCATATGTATGTACTGCATCACTCGGGTTCCTTGGTGAAAGCAAAAGACTTGCCTACTGGGAAAATTTGGGTTCTTAATATGTCAGTTGTGAATCCATTCTTCTGCTGCTGCGAATAACCCTGATCCTCGTTCCAGTCCTGATCTCAGTGATAATGCCCGGTTTGATCAAAGTGCAGTGGATCACCCCTGGGATTCGACTGGACGTGATTGTGAGTTTCTATCTTATAGAACACCTCTACCGCGTCCGTAATATTACGGTTCAGTGCCAGTCTTCGCTTCCGCATCACCCAACCGTAGATTCCTTTGCACTCTGTCGACCTCTCACTGGAAGACACGAATTGCGATCCATACTCTCCCTAAACAGAAGACTCCAAACCTTTACTGTATTGTTTTTTCTTCTTCTATCATAGACTGAAGTGCTTAATCCCCGAATAGTTGCTCCCTATTTGGCCTCGCAGCTGGCCATTGCAACTCTGGAGAGACGATCAACTGCAGATATTATCTATGATATTGTCTCTCCAAAATTGTCCCTGTCGGAGGTAGCAAACATAATATTTCACAGCCTTCGCATGCTGGAGAGTTTCAAGCCTTCTCTTCCATATGCAGGCACATGGGACATGATGGGCGCTGCTGTGGAAATTTATCGGTAAGTATTTCTCCCCCTGAAAAAACTCTGACCTGATGGAGAACCTGAAGTGAGAAAGCTAAATCATGTAGGGATGAAAAGGAAAAGGAAGTCTTAGTAGACCGATGGCACATGGCACATGATATCTGCTCTATTGCTGCCTGTAATATTGCCTTCGAGGATTGCAAAGAGGAAGAAGGGTATGATCTGGGTGAGATCTTATATTACTGTTCGAGTTTTACTTATTCTGGTACAGATGCGGCATGGCAGTTAATAGGATTATGTGCCTGGGTTGTCAAGTGTACAGAGACACTCTTGAAAGCTGCAGTTCTTTGCAACAGTTCTGGAATTGCACAAACACCCCTTGGAGGTAAAATTTAGTATATGAGCAACACGGTGGTGCTCTCATCCTTTATTAGAATCTTCGCCCGTTTTCACGCCACATCTCCTCCACTTTGCTCATCCATTTGCATTGCAAAATCTAATCGTCGCATTAAAGCACGTCAGAGCTATTCGAACGTACATGGGCTCCTTACCCGCAGGAGGAGAAAATCCTCAAATGGCCCAGCTAATCTTGATAGATACCGTGGATGGTTCTGGTATAAATTTTGGGAGTTTGGTTGCTCTCCTCGAAGATAATCTCCCTATTACAAAAAAGCTGGACTGTGCGCTTCGATTCCGCTCGTCAAATTCCTGCTGATATTTCTTCAGCTCAAATGTGCCAACGAGCGCTCGCCAACTGCCAGCCTGTGGCTGGAATGCAACCCATTCTCATGAAACTAATTAATGAAATTTCTGACTCCGAAAAAATACTCAACAAGACAACACTGTTTATCAAGCCATTCGACCTGGTAGATGGAATCGCAAGGCTTTCTGTAAACCCAAAAAAAGCGGATGGAAAGGATGTCATCACTAAGAATTTTCTACCGAAGCAGGGTCCGCAGGTTGAATGTTTACGTTGTGGAGGAAGAACAATGGGGGCAAAAAACATCAGCAAGGTTGTGGGCATGCCCGCAGCTCGTTGGGTCATCTGGGAACGTATGTGGCAACTCCGATGCGTGTGTGGAGGGCCATGGTTTACTGTTACAGCTCATTGATTGTCTAATTATCAATCCAAAAATATTATTTCTATTTCCATCAGTCAACACATCAGCTGCAGTGCAGGCTCTTACTCCCACTGCAGGATGCCCAAAATGAATTTCTCCTCTCTTCCTGTTTCTGGCCTTTTCGGAGTAGCGAAGCCATCTGGTCCAACAAGCATGTCCATCGTTAACGACCTGCAACAGCTCATTGCTCGATCAAGACTGTTTGTTAGCGCAGAAAAGCTTGAGAAAATCAAAAACAAAAAAATAGACAGGAAAAGGGGCAAAGAAACCGTAAAAGTTGGGCAAGGTGGCACTCTGGATCCACTTGCAGATGGTGTCTTGGGTACGATTCATTACATCTCTCGATTTTAAAGGCAAAAAATGATTCAGTTGTCCAGTGATTGGGGTTGGAAGGGGGACGAAAAAGCTCAATGAATTTCTTAACTGCACAAAAGTGGGTGAATATCTGCAACTTTCCTGGGCGACCTGAAACGAGTTGTTGCTCCCAGGAATACAGAACGACGTGTTTGCTAGGCTGCGAGACCGACACCTATGACAGTGAAGGGGCCCGTGTACGACTGGCACCTTGGCGGCATGTCACTCGGCAATCTGTGGAGGCAAATCTATCCAAGTTCACTGGTCAGATAAATCAATTACCACCAATGTAGGATGACGTTGTTCTTGACAACCCTTTAACACTCAAAAATGTTCGCACAGATTCTCTGCACTGAAAATGGATGGTATGCCATTATATGAGTACGCTCGGAAAGGGATACCCCTCCCTAGACCAATAGAACCTCGCAAAGTAACAGTTCACTCACTCGCACTCTCGAGATGGTTGGCCACCAACCACTCATTCTCCTGGCCAGACAAGGAGTTTTCTTCAGAGGAAAAGAAGGCCCTTGAAACACATTTGAAGGGCATTGACCGGTTCGCAGTTGTAAAGGATGAGCCCAAAGAAGATAATACTGCAAATGAAAAACCGTTGGCCTTCGTCCTAGACATGAGTGTTTCTTCTGGAACATATGTGCGATCTATTGTCCATGACCTGGGGCATTCTCTTGGCTCTGCTGGACATGTTGTGACGTTGACAAGATCCAGGCAAGGCCCTTTCGTTCTTGACCCAGTGGAGGACGGAGATCTTGTTTGCATCGCGTGGGAAGTCTTCGAAAAAGCACTCGAGAATCCTGGTGGAGAGGAAAGAGACGATGAAGGGTGGACAGAGTGGGAACGTCAAGTAATGCAATACCTTGAGATTGTCTAAATGACAGGCGGTGGAAATAAGCGGTTGCAACTTGACCTATTATTCTCCAGCTTCCGAGGTAGTCATTAACTCGAACTGGAGGCTGAATTCTTCTGTGGGTATTTTCCTTGCAGGTCTCGACGGACCACTACTCATACTGAGACGTATTTTAGAGGGGTTCTTGTCCAATACAATTAAATATCCGTCTTATTACAACCACGAGTTTCACGACCAAAGCACCAGGTCCTCGTCGACGTCTGCTAAAGCCTGGTACCTATGCTCCGGCCCTGACACGGATCTGAGGACCTTGGTATATTGTCATGTCCGACCATTGAATATTGAATCAAGGCTGATGATGAGAAGATCTCGAAACATTCAAGCAGCATGTTGTTAGGATTGCCAAAGCTGGTGTCACACCTTTGGTCCTCAATGGCATTTGTCCCATTCTGACAGCCTACAGGTCGACCCTCGTTCGTGTTCCCCGAAAAGCTCTTGGCAATTCAGGGTACTTACGATAACCTTCTGCTTGTGGCTGGATCTGGTGCCACAAGTACCAGGGAGTTGATCAAACTCACGAATGATGCTGCTGAAGCTGGGGCAGATTATGCGATTGTCACTGCTGGAGGTTTTTATGCTGGCGCCTTCGCAAACAATAGAGCTGCCATGAAGGCTTTCTTTTCAAAGGTGGCTGAAAGCAGTCACATATCGATTTTAATTTGGTATTGACTGGATAGTATTTGACATTCAACCAAATCTTGGGGCCGCTGGAGGCATCGATTCCAATTTATTGGTCGATCTTGCACAAGAATGTCCCAATACATGCGGAGTCAAACTTATGTGCGTGATTTCTGGGAATCGATGTTGGCAACTTAGCTGAGAATAGTTGACGCCGTAACCTCGCCGACAGTATTTGCGGAATTGTACTCCCACCATACACCATTTCTTGTCCTTAGTGGATTTAGGAGTTTCTTGGTTCCTTCAGCTTTTGTATGGGGCCATAATTGGACTAGCCATTATCGCACATGTAATTCTCATGAAAACTATCAACTCTTCATGATGTTAACAGCATATGATCCAAGTTACCAGAAGTGACACTGACCACCGTCTTGCCCTGCCGGCGCGTGCAAGGAATTGCCACCCGAGTTGATTTCACAATTGCGAGGACTTCTATTGCTGGAACTAAATTCATATTGGAGAAGTGTTTACGGAGTCCCTCGACGGCCCATTGCCCTGTGAGCCACGACCACGATGAAGGACAAGCACTTTGGGAAGACTTGTGCAAGTGGAGGAAGAGTTTGCACTGCCAAAAAAGGGGTAATTAACTTAGTTGTTTTCGGAAGGGATTATCACCCAGTCGAGAAATACACTTCATACTCACTTTCATACTATTGTTCGTTTGTTGAATTCCAATGGCGGATCTCGATCGTTGATCATTCGATCACTTCTGATGGTAAGTCACATGACTGCAGTTGACCCTATAGTCAAGTTGAATCGCCTCTTCTAAGATACAACATCGACAGCCACACCAAAGACCATTCAGAGTTCTTTCTTCAGTACGATCATGGCTCTTGCGCCATTTAAAATGCGGGGACTCAGTCTAGCTTCCTCTTTCAAGGCTCTTGCAAATGACGGTTAGTGTCTCAAATCATCGGGGAGCTCTAACTGATCTGATATGCAGCTCGACGTTATCTTCATACTTCACAAAGGGTTTTTAATACCATCTCAGAGAAACCTCCCCCAGATGGCTCAGGAATCCCTTATTCGTCTCTAACAATCGGGGTTCCTCGGGAACTCTTTCCAAACGAGCGTCGAGTTGCGATCACACCGCAGAATGCAGCGCTCCTCCGCAAAAAAGGATTTGCCAATGTGCTTGTAGAAAGGAACTCCGGTGTTGGAGCACAGTTTATAGACGATCATTTTGCTGCTGCAGGGGCCAAGCTGGTTTCTCAGGAAGAACTATATCACTCAACAGATATCATGCTCAAAGTTAGACCGCCGATCGTTGGGAAAGAAGTGGACTTCTTGAAAGAGGGAAGCACGGTCATCTCCTTTCTCTTCCCTGCCCAAAACCAGGCCGTTGTAGACATGCTTGCATCTCGCAAAGTCAACGCCTTTGCGGTATGTCTTCGTAATTCCATTTCGTCTACAGAGCTCACAATTATTTACATAGATGGATATGATACCCAGGATTTCTCGGGCTCAGGTTTTCGATGCTCTCAGGTATTCTTGCCGTACTCTTCGTTCGCTTCGCACGAATGATTGCTGTTCAGCTCCATGGCAAATATCGCAGGGTACAAGGCAGTTCTAGAGGCGTCTAATCATTTCGGACGATTTCTCACTGGGCAGGTCACGGCGGCTGGGTAATGTCTCCTGTGTCTCCATCAATGTTCCTTTGAAACTGACACAGCTCGTAGAAAAGTAAGTTCTGATCAACACTCACAGAACATAGTTTCCTAGTTTGTGCTAGATTCCGCCATGCAAAATTTTAGTTATCGGTGCTGGTGTAGCTGGTCTCAGTGCCATCGCAACTGTGCGTGTCCTTTTCAATTTTCTGTCTCGCGTGTCGTGCCTGATGTAGGACATACCAGGCTCGACGTATGGGTGCTATTGTTAGGGGCTTTGACACCAGGTCTGCCGCACGAGAGCAAGTCCAGTCCTTGGGCGCCGAATTTATAGAAGTTGATATCCAAGAAGAAGGGGACGGGGCAGGTGGATACGCTAAAACTATGTCTAAGGAATTTATCGAAGCAGAAATGCGGCTCTTCACTGAACAGTGCAAAGAGGTAGACATTATTATAACCACGGTAAGTTAAATTTTAAAAAGTGGAGAGTAGCGAATTCCTTGTCTAACCACCCACATCAGGCTTTAATTCCAGGAAAACCAGCACCAACTCTCATAACAAAAGAAATGCTTTCAGTTATGAAACCGGGATCGGTGATAGTTGATTTGGCTGCGGAGACTGGTGGCAACTGTCAAGCGACTAAACCAGGGGAACTCATTACTTATAATGGCGTCACCGTGATTGGTATGGGTTTCAATTTTTTCCCTTGTCATGGGCTCGGTTCAAAATCATATTTTAGGTTACACCGATCTTCCTTCTCGATTGCCGACGCAGTCCTCGACACTTTATTCCAACAACATCACCAAATTCCTTCTTTCTATTGGTGGGGACGGCAAATTTTCCATCGATTTGAATGACGAAGTTGTTCGTGGTGCGATTGTTGTCCACCAAGGACGTATCCTCCCTCCTGCACCTAGGACTGTACCGCCGTCTGTACCATCTCCTGTCTCCCCTAAAATCGAAGAGAGTGTTACTGCTATTACACCCTGGCAGAAGGCGTCTCGAGAAGTTGCAATTGTCACCGGCGGAATGGGTAGTACTATTGCACTCGGCAAAGTCACAGGTGCAGCTTTCATGGACAGCTTCTTCACCTTTGGACTCGCTGGTTTGGTTGGCTACAATGTTGTTTGGGGTGTTACGCCTGCCTTACATTCTCCTCTGATGTCCGTGACGAATGCAATTTCTGGTTTGGTAGGCAACACATTGGTTTGTTGCATATCCTTTAACCCCCGAACTTAGGTTGGCGTTGCCGGGATGTTCATTATGGGTGGGGGCTACTTGCCAGGAACAATCACGCAATCTCTCGGTGCCCTCGCCGTCTTACTAGCCACTGTTAATGTTGCAGGGGGCTTCTTCATAACGAAGCGTATGCTGGACATGTTCAAACGTGAGCAATTTCAAAACAATGAATAGTAAATTTTTAATGCTACTTGCAGGACCCACTGACCCCCCAGAGTATTCTTGGTTATACGCGGTTCCTGCCGTCGCATTTACTGGGGGTCTCCTGGCCGCTGCAAGCACAGGCATGGCTGGTTTGGTTCAGGCAGGTTACTTGACAAGCAGTCTTCTTTGCATTGGTCTGTTTACCGATATTCATACCGTGACAATTTAATTCACCCTGAATTCCAGGGTCTTTGTCTGGTCTAGGGTCTCAAACAACAGCTCGCCAGGGAAATGCCTTGGGCATTCTTGGTGTCGGTTCTGGTGTCCTTACTTCCCTGGCTGCTGTTGGATTCCCTCCAGAAGTCATCGCGCAGTTTGCAGGAGTGGCAACCATCGGTGGATTTATTGGCACCATTATCGGAAGGCGGGTTACCGCCACTGAACTTCCTCAGACTGTTGCCCTGTTACACTCCATCGTGGGTCTGGCCGCAGTGCTGACGAGCATTGGAAGTGTGCTGCAGGACACTGCTCATCTCTCAACGCTGCACATGGTGACTGCCTATCTGGGTGTCGTAATTGGTGGGATAACATTCACTGGATCCATTGTCGCCTTCCTCAAACTCGCAGCGAAGATGTCAAGCAAACCACTTACTCTGCCTGGGAAGCATCTTATCAATGCCTCACTCCTTGGTGCAAATGCTGCAACTATGGCAGGATTTTTGACGGCAGCGCCTACACCAGCTATCGCAGCGTCATTCCTGGGAGCGAGCACCATGCTGAGTTTCCTCAAAGGTTATACAACTACCGCAGCTATTGGAGGAGCTGATATGCGTAAGGGCTCTGGTTGTGATTAAGATTCGCTTGCTGATCCTTCCTTGCAGCTGTCGTGATCACAGTTCTCAATGCCTATTCGTACGTTTCTTCCGCTCCAGTGACCCCCCATTTGATTGCTTTCCATAGTGGGTTTGCCCTTGTGGCTGAAGGGTTTATGCTGGACAATCCTCTGCTGGTGACCGTCGGTTCTCTCATAGGGGTCAGTGGATCTATCCTATCTTATATTATGGTAAGTAATGCATGTGTCATTTGAGTGCACTCCATTGACGGGAACATAGTGCGTCGCCATGAACCGATCTCTCACGAATGTTCTATTCGGTGGTATCAACACCCCTACATCAACCGATGCACATAAAATAGAGGGAACGATAACAAAAACATCTGTTGACGACACCGTTGAGGCACTGGCAAACGCTGACAGCGTGATCCTAGTGAGACAATCGAGTATTCCTCTTTCACCTTCTGTGACATCTCTAGGTCGTCGGTTATGGCATGGCTGTCGCGAAAGCTCAGTATGCGATATCAGAAATCACCTCAATCCTCAGATCGAACGAAGTTAATGTCCGAGTAAGGATATTCACAGCTCAATGTTTATATTGATTTCATTAATCGCATTTAGTTTGCCATTCACCCAGTTGCTGGGCGTATGCCCGGCCAGTGCAATGTTCTTCTTGCTGAAGCCTCTGTTCCGTATGATAGTGAGATTTTTATCTTCCATTTAATTTCTTGATTTAAACAAGTTGCAGTCGTGCTCGAGATGGATGAAATCAACGACGATTTCCAGGATACTGATGTGACTCTTGTAATCGGTGCCAACGACACGGTTAATCCAATTGCGCTCGAACCTGGTTCTGCCATTGCTGTGAGCTTTTATCGACTCATCTCTCGGGGTCCTATTGAAGTGGTCTCAGGGCATGCCCGTCCTTCAAGCGTGGAAGAGTAAACAAGTTGTCGTAATGAAGCGTGGGCTCGCAAGTGGCTATGGTAATATCATTCCTAACTGGGATGCCTGATACTGAATGACAACTGTCTCAGCGGATGTCCCAAACCCGATGTTTTATATGCCTGGCACGAAAATGTTGTTTGGGGATGCGAAAGACACATGCGAGGGTGTGTTGTCATCACCATCTTTGCTGAAGTTTCTTGAACTAATCTGCAATTCATAAGCTATCAAGCGCGGTCTGGAAGCCCGTTACACCAAGTGATCCCGTTCGAAGACAAACTATCCAACATTCTGTATATACAGTAGACAAATTAATCAAAGCTTGGATATACAATTGACTAAATAGCCTACCAGTGATGAAGATTTTACCTTGCAGATCGGAAAAAAGAATGTCATTCGCATGATAAGTTTGCCCAGTTCCAAAAACGAGATCCCACGGTTTAAGGGCAAAGATTAACCATATAAGTAGTCAAATATATATATTCGTCGCGAACTTAGTAGATATAGTTTTATTGTGAAACGGATTGCTCATCGAGTGACACTTTTGCGATCTGGGCTTTCATATAACCCATACAAACTGTAGGTTGGACTGCGGTAATTTGCATACGCCTCCGGATTATGTTGTGCCAACGCCATCTGGGACAGAGATGGGAGAGGCTGAGGCGATGGAACACGGGGTGGCTTGCCCGCACTGCAAGGTGATCTTGTGTTTGCAGACTGCGCTCTTTGCGACCTCTCCATCGAAGACAATCTCCCGTCTTCTACTGTTAACTCTGAAAGGGTCATTTGGCTCACTCTAAAATCCATGTTCATGAGTCCTGAATTTCGGGGCATCTCATCATCGGGAACGATAACTGGAATATCTGGAACAGACTCCAGGGGTTTTCGATCGCTTGTATTGCGTTTTTTGATGTCCACAACGCTCATAGAGTCCTCTGGGTAGAGTGTCGGTTGTGGAGATAGCCCTAAGAAATTGGTTTCTGGCGTTGCCAACCCTAAGGCGTACGTCAAAGCTTGGGTGTCCCTATGCCAATTGGAATTCGAGTTTTGCAGGGTGAATTTGTCCTTGCTAAAAGAATTCCTTTGGCCAACATTGACTCTGGTGGCGGTAGCAATGGAGTAGGCTGTACCATGCGTATTTGAAACAATGGGATAGGAGCCAGTGGCGAAGTAACGAGACTTGACTCTTTCCCTGCCTTCGTGGTGACCTATCACTGGGGTATCGACTGGAGTATATTCAATGATACTCGGAGATCCTATAAAATCGCCGTCGTATGCAAGGCCAATGGTTGATGTGGCTGATTCCCTGTGGCGTTGTTTCTCATCTCGAACTAGTTGACTTCGGCGCTTTGGGGTCCTGCTTCTCGATTGCGTCAAGATTTCATCTCCATTCGCAGTTGTAAGACGATCATGTGTAATGGCCTGCGCAATGTTAGCACAACTGCGAGGAGAATATGTGGATGCTGCACCCATGGATTGTCGGCTAAGGGTATGAAGGTTCGTAGCGGGGACAACAAGCGGGGGTTCACTTGAGGTGTCCGCGGGAATGTGACCAAGGTCCGGATAAATAGGGTGCGAGCTTGTGTGTGGTCTTCCACTTGAATTCCTTTGCGCACTAGCCAAAGTGAGCCTAGCATGAGGATATTGAATCCAGGGACCACCAGCGCCGTTTGGTTCTGGCATCGGCGAGAGTCGCTCTTTCCCCCCAAAGATGGGAGATTCATTGGTCTCGAAAAAGTCAGCTTCTGGATCAGCGTCTTCAAAGATTGGCAGAGAGGGCTTTGGAAAAACTTTGTGACGCGTCCGAGTGCATATTTTGATGAGAATGCAGGATCCAAGGAGAAGCAGAGCAGAACCAACAGTGAGCAGAATAATCACGGCTAGATTGACCGAATGAGTTTTTGAGGCGGTAGTTTGGGGATTAACATTAGGCGACTTTGGCAAATTTGTTTCACTCGCAGAGCTGGTGGACGAGAGCCTGAGGTCCGTATCTATCAAGATGGCAGAAGTTACAGATTGAATCGGCGATTGTAAAGGGGGGAGTGCAGAGAACGAGCCAGGCGGGATGATCGAGAGCGGAATAGACGGTGGAGGAGTCGGTGGAATGATGAGTCCAAAGGTGGAGGTATCTCTGATAGCCCCGAGCAAGGGAGAACCAGGAGCTATTAAGCCAAAAGTAACAGGACCAGCATCCGGAATTGGGGTGGGGATAGTGGCGATTTCAGCAGGTTGTTTGGTAGGACTCTTCCTGTCTGGAAGAACGACATTATGAGGACCATACCCAAAGGGTTTGCCAGGGATCCTAGCTGGCCTGCTAATCGTCGCTGTAGCATGAAAGCCTGGAAAATTGGGTTGTTTCCCGTTTGTTTTTAAATCAACATTTTTCTCTCTTATATATCGACGGATGAAACGAAGCTTCTGAGGTCGCCTGGGTATCTTCCTTTGGCGTACAAGCATATCTCGGCGTGACAAAGAATTATAACTGATTAACAGAGGAGATCGCCTAGATCGTCTACGAGAGGGCATGATACCCAAACGTTGTTGATGGGTATATTGCCTCGAGTAGCGGCCAGCGCGGATGTCAGGAAGATGCAGTTGTCACACGACGGACAATAATAAAAGTCGGTCATAAGTGCTTGGTCACACTAGGTCTTGTCACGCTACCCATGGACAACTTAAAGTTAAAGTTAAACCTGAGTGTTTTCGTGCTCAGCATGTAACAACTTCAAACACGATGGGGTCCGCTTTTTATATATTCAAATTCACAATATTTTAATAATTTATGACCTTCCCTTGGACCTTCCCTAGATAATAACTATCTACTATTAATACACTGGCAGATCGGTCCCTTCCGCATACTTCATGCTCGGCGCCTTTATATTTATTGGTCGAAGTGTATCGCAGTTCTCGGTGCAAATACGACCCTGTTCATTCTATGGGACAGCAGGAATGCCACCAGCTTGAAGGTGAATATTTGATCTTGTCATTGATCATGAACGTCCGCGATGGCGGGCCGGTTTCAAAGACGCGTCAGTCACGTGCTAATATTCGGTGTTTTCGTTTTTGAAACCCACATTGTGACATTTGACATTGCACAAGTACATCGTCCTTGACATTGACGGCATAGTGTTGAAACTATTCGATAGGCTCGTCTCTCGACGACGCCAAAATATTGGGTTCGGTGTCAATTTACGTATTCTGCTCTGCCTCAGAGGAGCTCAGAGGCCTGTTCAACACTTTTTCCTTCCTTTCCAAACACCTTAACAGCCTTGGTCCGATCGCAGAAGACATATCTCTTTCTTTTTTGCATCAAAGTGCGATATGAACGTGTCTGTGACGAGGTAGGTTACTTTAGAGCCCAGTTAGCACTTTCATTGACCATTCTATCAGTGATCCCAATGAATCACAGGCGACTCAATTACTTAATGACCTACTCGACAATGGAACGGCATCTACCAGAAAGTTTACAGCCCGTAGTCCAGGTTTGAGTTCACGTTCAGTTCATTCTAACGAAATTTCGTCCGATTCCTTTCCCTCATCTCGTCACTCCAATACCTTACCCCAGTATCATTTTCACGGCCTCGCGTCCACTCAGACCCAGACACAACACTGTGAGGACGCAGAAGAGATTAACGGAGGTTCGCAGAAAGAAAATATTGGGAATCATAAGTCAAGTAAAGACACTGGGCGAGCCCACGCGTCTCCACCTCCCAGACAAGGCTCCCCCCGCACTTCGTCCTCTAAAGATGCTGTATTCCATGGCGACAGCTGTTCTACCATGATACCCAATCAGGATGTGCGTGTTGTTGTCTTTCACATTCCTTTGTATATGACAAGGTCTCATAGGATCAATCAAATAAAACGGCACCGACAGCTACTGTCAGATTTTCATCCCGAACACAAAAGCTGACTTCTTCGAGAGCTGCGACATTTAACAGCCCACTGAAACCAATGTTAGATTTCAACCCACGTCGTCTGACTTCTCGCTCTGATTCACAAGATTCGTTCGCTTGTGATCTGGACCAAAAGCCGGAGGATCAGTACGCAGCACGTTCTGACAAATTTGCTTTACCGTTGTCGGCGTTGGGCAAACATTCTTCCCCTATCCGTGTATCTTGTAACGCAACTGCATCATCTTCGTATCACAAAGACCATAGTCCGCCTTCTGGGAAAATTCTCGTGGAAGCTACCCCTTCTCATTCTGGAAGTTCACAGCCGGATGAACCACTCAATCTTTCTCAGCAATTGGAAGCAACACAACTGGTTGACGACCATGGTGAAGTGTTCCGGTTGAAAAACGATCCAGTGACAGTCGATAAAGATGGAAATGCCAGTGGATATGAAAGCAGCGAACCGTCTTCAAGTTATCACAGATTCCTGGATGGGGAACGTACCTCAGAACCTCAGAACCAGGCAACTCAGCCATCCACTCAAGTTGAGGATTCTACTGTTGAGCCATTCCCAGACGATGCGATTCCGTGGAGCAACCTTCGTTCTGCTCCACATCCCTCTGTTTCTTCCGCCCCGCACTCTTTGCTTTCCATGGTTGCTCCCGAAAACCGTTGGCGCTATCGTCAGTATCTGGGAACTGGGTCAGGAGGGGCAAACGGCATGATATTGCCATCAACTTTCGGACAAACTTCCGGCAGTCGCAATAGAAGGACTCCGTCATCCTTTCCTGCTTCCCCTGTGGGTCTGTCAATTCCTTCAGGTCCGAGCACAACGCGGCATACGCATCTTGGAATACGTCCACCATCCCCTGTTCTGCCTGATGCCATGGATATTGTTCCTGATTCGGAGCCAATTGCCCATGAAGAAGACCTACAGACATCCGCTAATTCAGTACACCTTTCGAAGCGCCCCATGTCAAGGGACGGCGATATGGACATGGACATGGACTTTCCTGAGCCAACTCGGAGACTTGTCCATCGAAGGGAGGAGGAGGAGGAGGAAGAAGAAGAAATACCTTTAGCCTCATTGGCTGCCAAACAGGCCAAAAATTTGATCGCTATGAAAGGAAATGGCTTGACGGACATGCCTCCTCCCGGTAAAATGCCTGCCCAGGTTCGACCTATTCTTGTTTATTGCCATTTTGTTATTCATGTTATGTTAGGGGAATGGTCCCGCTCCCTCGGCCACAGGCAAAGGAATGAAGCCAGCTTTGAATCAACCGCAAGGTGCTACAAGGTCTTGGGAATCCAGTGTGGTCCCTTCATCGGTGCCAGAACAAGACCACTTTTCTGAACATCCCCGCGGCGGAAAATCCGAGAATCCTTCATCATCGAAGAGTAAAGTCAAAAAAGCACCTGCTCGCACACTTGCTCGACGAGGTCCAAGATCTGGACCAACAGTCTCCAAATCTCGATCTGCTAAGCGGGAACCAGAGCTGGTGAGCGAATCAGAGGGTGAACTTAGGATGCAATCGACATCCCGTGACGGTACAGAACCCGTCGACGAAGAATTCTTTGAAGATGAGGGAGACGTTGGGTCGAAAAAGCGTAAACGGGCGCCTCGAGTCGAAAGAACCACGAGAGGTTCATCCAGACGCGTTAAGCGCAATGTGTCGCCCGCTCCTCGACAATCGAAACGGTTACGATCTGCATTGTCGACCGCAAGCAAAATAACTTTCGAAGGAGCTACTCGGGTTTTTGCACTCTGGAAACAGGATTGTCATTATTATCCAGGAGTTGTGCATTCGACCAACACTGATTCAGAGTATCTTGTCAAATTCGATGATGACACAGAATGTTGGGTAAAACTAAATCAACTCCGGGCCCTTGAATTGCGGGTGGGGGATGACGTTCTCATCCCCAATCGCTATCGTCCCTCACGCGTTGTCAACATTGACGGTCAAGACGATGGCAGGGTTCAAGTTTACGTTGACGAGGAGGTCAAGACCATGGAAATTTCGTCACTTCGAGTCGCAAACAAGACCGTTATGTTTGACTGGGAAGACCGTATTTTTACTCCCCAGGCTATAATCCCCATCCTCAAACCAGTCAAGCCGCATTTAAGTCCTTCACCATCGAAACTGTCGATGATGAGTGTTCCTTTGGTTCGGGGTGGTTCCAAGAAGGTTTTGGCCAGAACTGGTCTCATCGTAACGTTGACTGCTAGCAACGGAAATTGGGAGAAAGAGAAAGAAAAAGTCATGAATGCTGTAAAACACAGCGGAGGTATTGTCATTGATGACTTAACTACCATTTTTCGAATGGACGGAAGGCATTTGCTAAATGGGAATGCATGGATAATCAAGAAGACGGACGTCGAGTGGATTGGGGATGAAGAGATCGAACGCCTTTTCTTGGTTGCAGATGAACCCAATCAGAAGCCCAAATTTCTTATTGCCCTTGCTCTTGGCATTCCCTGCCTCAACACTGAATGGTTGCATGAGTCAGTTAAATTGGTGAGTCGAGCAATTCATACCAGTTACCAGCTGAATATCTCTAACAATTCTTTAGGGGACAGAGAAGGAATGGCTCAGTCATCTATTGTCCCAAGGCTTCTCTCATGCTCTTCATGCACGCCCTACTCAGCAAGTTGACATGGATTGGGGTAATAGTCACCACCACCTTACGAAAATAATGACCAATATGGTACCTTGCAAACTCTTCGCCCAGAAGGCGATTCTGTGCGTCGGCCGGGATATCGTTCCCCAACCGAAAGGAAAACGAGTGAGCACATTGGTTGTCATTGTCTTTCGTTGCTCAGCTTCATTTTAGAGAAACGGTCCCGACGAGAAATCACAGGCTATGAGTGCTCTTCCCCGTATCATTATTGCAATGGGTGCTGAATCTGTGGAAGCCGTCACCGAATGCCATTTGGCGAGCCGGCTGGTGACGGACTACGACTATGTCGTTATACGAGAGCCAACGCAGTATTCATCCGACTTTTCTGGCTGTACGACAGTACATTGGGCATGGGTCAAAGAAAGTCTCATTGCTTCTCGGTGCCTACCTTTGCCGATATGGCCGTCTGTCGCTGAATATTCTCAGGAAGCTTAAAACTGTCGTGTTGTTTATGGATATAATTTCTTGATTTTTTTAATTTGTCTTCTCATTTCTTGTAACATACACCAACATTTTTACTGTCACATACATTTATTGCAGATCAGTTTAGTAAATCTTTTGCATAATCAATTTCTTCAAAGTTAGCGCATTTCAATCTGTTTACTTTTTTGGAAACCTCAACATTCTCACGCACCTCTGCCATCTACAATCACGTTCGTTTCCTCGGGCAAAACCACCGTAGAAAATGAGTAGTGGGGAAGAGGAGTATGAAGTTGGTGAGTTGTACGACTATGAACAGAAGGGGCTTGTGGTTTAAGTTCAATTCAGAGGCAATATTTGAAGCCAAAGTGGAGAAGGCCAAAGGAAGGTCGAGAAATCCCAAACTCTTATGGGTAAGTAATTGAAAAGATTTTGTCCGCCTTGGTCATTCATGTGTGCTGTAGAAATACCGTGTTAGAGTAAGTGTCTCACATATGGTCAACAGATGCAGCTACTCAGTGAGGCGTGTTAAGTGGAAAGGTTACTCATCAGACGACGATACGTCAGTGTGCCTCATAAGTAATTGCAGTAATCTGACTATCTCTTAGCTGGGAACCTATTGAATCGTTTCAGGGATCTGAGCATATCGTAACTGCGTTTTGGGAGCGGGCAAACGTAGAAGGAAGGAACGTGGATGATATGACACAGTTTAAAGCAGGGGAAATATTTCGACCTGTCGGGCCCCCTCCGAGTTCGTATGACTTATCTGCTTTTCTGATTTTTCTTATCACCCAATAATCTCAGGAAAGAAGCGGAAGCGTCTTTCATCTTCGCCTGACGTACCCAAAGGTGCTTCCATCCCAGACGACAAGGGCGATTTGCAAACAACAGAAAACTACGCACGCAATCTGCCGCATGAGGGTCCTCCACTGAAGCGACTTCGTGAAGAAAAACAGACCTCCCCTCTTTCCACGTCCCCGCATTTACCGAGCTCTGTGACGCGATCCTTACGGCCTCAAGGCCGTCGACCACCGTCTCCTGAGATAATTCCAGATTCGGATGAAGAAAAGGATACGATCCAGGCATATCTCTCCCCTAAGCGTCAGCAGCGAGAAGTTGTTTTGGAATCATCCAGTGCGGTTGAGGTTGTCGATACCGATGAATCGTTCGATCCACTCTTTGACGAACCCAAGACCAAGGTCCCAGAGCACATTCTCCGACGAGAGAATCCACTTGTAAAGATGGTCAATACCAGTACTAACAACTTGCAGGGTGCCCTCGCTGCCAAGGTTCGCGCCCTTCGCGAGCCTAATGTAGGCTCTTCTAGCCAAGCGCCACCACGAGTGAAGCCTGGTCCAGGTCGCTCCTCTGGTGGTTTGCTACTTAAACAAAAGTCGAAGACCTCACTTTTCACTGCGGAGAAAGGTGCCATTAAAATCATCAAAGGGAAATATAGAAAAGAAGACGCGGGCCTAAAGGACCAAGAGCCAAGGTCGCCAATCTTGCCAGCTGTCGAACCCTTCTCGGTGGAAGACATTGATAAACCGGTTCCTTCTGCGGATGAGTTACTGCAACTCGCTGGACTTGATCAGACGGCTACTGATCTAGCCGACTTTGAGGATTCCAGACCGGGTGATGCCGTACCAGTAGACAATAATTTGGCAACAGAAGCAGTTCAAACGTCATTGGAATCAGCTGGGGCAAACGAATCATCGACCTTTGGTTCTGGGTATGCTATATATGTTGACTGAATATTCAATGATGACAGATTTTGTTCCAGAAGTATATTTCCCCAACCTGGCCTTTCTCTCTTGCCCACCCCTGCAAGCGTTTTCGGCAAAATATATAGTTGGAATCAAAGTACAATATTTGGTCCATTGTAGGTCGCTGTGCATTCTCATTCAAACCTGTGTTCTGATACACCTTCAGAAGCCTTGGGTCTGACACGACATCCAAGCAACAACAGTAAGTGGCATTCTTCTAACTTTTCTTCGTTCGAGACTTAAGGATTCCAAGACACGAATCCCCTCCTATATTTTTAAATCTTGATTCGGCAGTGTCCATTCCTGCTGTGTTTGTAAATGCCCCGGGATCAAATTCAGCGATGCCGATCCTCATGGGAGGGAGTAAAGGAACTCCTGGAAAGTTCTATGACAAAGAGGCTACGTTGACTCTTTTGAGCACGCTACGGTCAAGTGGACTAACGGCCCGTGTCACCGTCGATGACAGTGCCACTGTCGAGGAAAAGGAGCATTTTCGACACTTTTCTGCACGGCTTCAGTTCGGAGATATTGTAAGTAATGCTTGTCCCGTCGATTTCCTCTTTTAACTCATTTCCCAGTTTGTTGCTGTGGCTGGCGTCCATATCCTCCTTTTCTGCTCCTCCGATAATGGGCTTCTGTCTCAAAGGCTGAATGTTTCTCCCGCCTTTCGGAACAACCCTAATGCAATTCTGGTTTCCAAAGTTGATGTTGAGAATTATTCGGGCTACGCCGACGCAACGAGTCAAGCAGATGAGCGTCGATGGATCCAATATATTGCCACTCTTTCCAAGTAGTTCTATCACTTCACTCGCTTTGGTCCCGTGCTTTCGTATCTCATCATAACTTTCCATAATCTTGCATGTACGTAGGTGTGACTGATATGACTTGAAACTCGCTTGCTTCCAAACTCATACAAAAGCAACTCAGCTTCAGCCTTCGAACCAGTTTGTACATTGTCAGGTGATCTCGATGATTGTGTCGCGTCGCGTGTTCAAACTTCAAAATGGATTTGCTGACTACCGTACGGCTCGGATTTGGAACACCACAGCCGAATTTATATTGAAAGCCTCACTCGTTTTAGCTGGTCATTCACTGTCTACCTGGTCTCAATGCTACGGCGCATTCCTACGACGGCGGACGGCCAAGAAATTGGCAGACTTCAGGATAGCACACGTATAAACAAGCCATTTAAACCTCCAGCCCTCACGAACGCCCTGAAATCAAAACCCCAACGAAAACGCAAACGCGTGTCTTACAAGGAGCAGGGAGGCTGTGGTTCGGATTCGGAAGTGGAAAGAACTCGAAAAAAGCAGAAAACGTCGATGGATAAGGACGGTATCTATCACAATGAAGAAGAATTGCGAGCCGCAATCCCGAAATACCCTGTTTATTTTGTAAAACCGTTCAACGAAATTGGGTCACGCAGATTTTCTTTACCTTCTATGAAGAGCAAGGATGGAAAACCTGTCCAACTTGTGGCATCCAATGCCTCTCTAGGCGTTCGTCCCCCAACGAAGGTGCCTCCGAGGCCATTACATGACCCAATGGAGGACCACGCTATTGTGTTATACGACCCGACGATTGACGATCGAGAAACGGACGAAGAAAGGAAGGCAAGAGAAAAGGAAGAGGCGAAGGAAAAAGCTGCTAAAGAGGCGCAAGAGAAGGTGGCAGGAAAGTACAACCCTCACAAAAGTCTGCGATCGCTTCTGGGCGAAGGGACGAACAACGAAAAATTGGGGAAAGTGCCTGTCGTTATAGACCCGAAGTTATCGAAAGTTCTTAGACCCCACCAAGTGGAAGGTGTGAAGGTAAATGCACTTTACACTCTCCCTCACGTTACTTAAATCCTAATGGCCATCAGTTCTTGTACAGGTGTGCCACAGGGATGGTGGTTGAAAATCAATATGGATGTATAATGGCCGACGAGATGGGGCTTGGCAAAACTTTACAGTGCATTGCACTTATGTGGACTCTGCTCAAGCAGTCTCCGAGAGCTGGGAGGGCAACAATCGAGAAGTGCATTATTGCATGTCCTTCAAGTTTGGTTAAGAATTGGGCGAATGAATTGAGTGAATATTCTTCGTCTGGCTTTATGCACAATGAACAACGCCTTTGAACAGAGAAATGGCTTGGTGAGGGTGCAATTTCACCTCTTGCGGTTGATGGAAAAGGCGGAAAAACAAACCTTCTTGAGGCTGTAGCGCGTTGGGTAGCCGCTCGAGGACGAAATGTCACTCAACCAGGTAAGAATTATCTGGGCTTGACTGGACGGACACACTGAAAATATTCAGTTATGATTGTTTCCTATGAAACCCTTCGTACACTGACGGCTTACATTGCCAACTGCGAAATTGGCCTTCTACTCTGCGACGAAGGTCATCGATTAAAAAATTCAGGTGGGTCAATTGACACATGCAAATATCCGATGTTGAACTGTTGTTAGAATCGTTGACATTTCAAGCGCTGAACGGCTTGAACGTAGCCCGACGTGTCATCCTAACCGGAACCCCTATTCAGGTCTGTGAACAGCACATTATTACTGGACTCAATCTGAAGTCCTATGAAAGAATGATTTATCAGAATACTTCTCTTTACTTAACTTCGCCAATCCGAACTTCTTAGGGACTAAAAATGATTTTAGGAAAAACTACGAGAATGCTATTATTCGAGGGCGAGATTCCTTGGCCAGCGACGCTGTTAAAGCCGAATGTGAAAAGAAACTCAAAGAACTTGGTGCTCAAGTTATGAAGTTCATTATCCGGAGAACAAATGACCTTCTATCCAAATATCGTGCGCCTTCTTTCAGATCTTCTCTGTAGCCTTCTCATGGACATTAATAGTTCCTGTTAAATACGAACAGGTCGTCTTCTGTGGACTTTCCGACTTCCAGTTATCGCTTTATAGGTTGTTCATCTCATCGCCTGAGATTAAAAGGCTTCTAAGGGGACAAGAATCCCAACCGCTAAAGGCTATCAACATTCTGAAGAAACTCTGCAACCATCCTGAATTGCTCAACTTACCTGACGATCTTAAGGGTAGTGAAGAGCTTATTCCGGAAGGGTACAAAGGTGCTGGAGCCATAAACGGTCGTGACTCAGGTCGTAGTGTTCCTGTTAGGTGTGATTGGGGTGGAAAATTCATTGTACTGGAAAGGTTGGTGTATTATTTTTTCTTGGACTGAATATCTCTTCAACAACGCCAGATTCTTACATCAGATCCATACGCAAACTAATGACAAGATCGTGCTCATCAGCAACTATACCCAGACTCTTGACTTATTCGAAAAGATGTGCCGGAACAAGAAGTAAGAGCCTTCGGATACAATTTGCGTATATCGCTAATTCCACAACAGATACGGATTCTTCAGATTAGACGGAACAATGACAATCACGAAACGTCAAAAACTCGTTGATCAGTTCAACGATCAAAATGGCAAAGAATTTATTTTCTTGTTAAGCAGCAAAGCCGGTGGATGTGGTATAAACTTGATCGGGGCGAATCGACTCATTCTGTTCGACCCTGGTAAGTCATTCCCGAAACCTATCGTACACGGACCTGATTGGACGTAGATTGGAACCCGGCGGCTGATCAGCAGGCCCTGGCCCGCGTGTGGCGTGATGGACAGAAAAAGGAATGTAAGCAATCATCTCCCAAGCAACATCTTTCGTCAAATCTGAGTCCTGTCTAGGTTTCGTGTACCGGTTTATCTCCTCTGGGACAATAGAGGAAAAGATCTTTCAGCGACAGGCAAACAAGCAGGCTCTATCCTCAGCCGTAGTTGATGAAAAAGAAGACACTGAACGCCACTTCTCTGTGGATGCCCTTCGCCAATTGTTCACGTTCAATGAAAAAACTCTTTGCGACACTCATGACACTTTCAAGTGTAAAAGGTGTAAGAATGGCAAGCAGGTGACAAAAGCATCTGCTTTGCTCTATGGTGATGCCAGCACGTAAGCAAAAGTTTCCCTATCGTCGATGTATCCGCTCAATGGGCATCATAGTTGGAATCATTTCACCAACTCCGAGTTGGCAAATAATCACGATGACCTTCTGCGTGCGGAAGTAGGTTTGCCTGAGATTTCGTTTGTGTTCCAGTATATCAGTCACTAGAAGTTCCATATTCTTCGACAACAAATGCTACATGACACAAAATATCAATTAGTCTGATACAACATGATTGAGTTGGGATAAAAGATAACAGTCAAAGTTAAATCTCCCTGATCATTGGACGACATCGTCCCAGTCACCCCATTCTTGGTTCCCTGCTCTACGTATTTTGATCTTCTCACCGGATTGTCCAAAATATGAGGCAGTATACCAGGACTTGACCTCTTCCTCGGCGAAGGGACCGAAAATTTCATCCGACTGGCCAGTTTCTGGAGAGCTCCACTTGTATTGGTATTTAATGTCGGCAGAGGGTGGAACCCAGGCCTGGTCTACGAGGCCGGACGACCGAACGCTACGGACGAGTTCTTCATATGTTTTGTTATAGATGTCGGTGTCGCCAAGGGACATAAGGGTAGAGGCAAGATGGGTAATTGTCTCGACATCGTTAAGAATATTAGAATTTGTCTTTCTACAACGTAAATCGGTAAACAATGTGTTGAATGAATCGTCTGCGTAACGTACAGCGAATTTTTCGATCGCGAGCCCAATCTTTGCAATGCCTCGATAACTGTTTCTCCTTTCCTAAGGAAGGGCAGAAGATCTCGGGCAATAGAACTCTTTCCTCCGCTCTCCTTGAGCTCTTTTTCCTCAGCCAACAGCTGTTCCTTCACTTTTTTCTCCTGCTCGCGTTTTCTGCGTCTCGCCAGCTTGATTTCCTTGTCGCTAATGCCGTCCATCCAGCGGTCATGGACAACGTTAGGATCGAACGTGCGAACATAACTCCCGTCTTCCGTGAACTTGCCTTCCTCCATCTCCTCTCGCATGTTAAAAGACGAGAGCTCGAAACCCATACCAGCCTTCTTCCTCTGTTCGGCGTCGTCCTCGTCTTCTGGCTCGCCCTCCGATTCGTATTCACCATCAGATTTCATGTCATCGTTTTCGAATTCCTGCCCTTCGATATCTCCTAGACGCATGTATTTCTCCTTCTCACCTTCATCCTTTTCACCAGAGTCGGCAAACATATCATCCAAATCCTCCGCCTTATCAACCCCACCTTTCTTCCTACTGGAAACAACACCTTCACCGTTGTCTGTTGAATCGGAATCATAGCCGTCCGTTTTAACTCTCCCTCGACGGCTGGATTGCTCCAGAGATGTCTCGACCTGCTCCTCAAAATCCGCAGGATCCTCGTCTGGTTCTACAAAACGCGTTTTCTTCGCCTTGTGGTCATTAGAAATTTCCACACCTTGCGAATTCGCTGAGCGCTTTTGTCCTGTTTGAGAGGGCATAATGGCAGAGTCCAGCAATCGTCACACGGTGATTGGTGCGGACCGTCGACGGCCCGATTTGTTTCCAAGTTCAGCCTTGCTTGGCTCTTCTACCTTTCGCCACGATGGTGGTCAACTACACGCTCAGCGATGTGCTCGGTTTCGCATCCATAGGCTGCTGGCTTTGTGCTCAGTTTCCGTAAGTGATAAATCAGAAAACTCGTAAGACCTGTTACTGAATGCTTGCTAGTCAAGTGTTAGAAAACATTCGCCGTCAGTCGTGCGAGGGACTTGCCCTACCGTTTCTTGCAAATTGGTTTCTTGGTGAGAATAGAGTATAATTATGTCTGTCACTGATCCATAAATTTAAAGGCGATATTTCAAATCTCATTGGGTGTATTTTAACCCGCCAACTACCCTTCCAGGTATCTAAGGCCTCCATTCCTTTCGTCACGGACTAACTATCTTCGATAGACATACCTGGCGACCTATTTTGTATTTGTGGATTGCATGCTACTAGTGCAATATATCTATTACTATCAACCGCCAAAGACACTTCCACCAATTCACGGACATCTGCATTCAGCAACATTACCTCTTCCACCACGGCGGTTCTCAATCGACCGTTATCGCACACTATCAGCTGTTGCATCTAATGTTGCAAATGCCGCGGCCCTGGCTGCCCTCCAAGACGGACCTGAAAGTCGACATACATCACTTTTGCATCGAGCAGGGATTCATAGGCAAATTGTAACGGACAGAGAAACAGAATATGGCGATGAGGATCGGGAACCTCCCACAGACATGATGGAGAGTTTTCGCTCAGAGGGTGGTCGAGGCAATAGCTCTAAGAGGGTTTCTTGGAGCATTGAACGCTCCAGAGATAGAGCAGCGAGTGTAGGCCATGCCATCCGGCGTCCTCCAGGGCTGAATTTGCCTCCAACTGGTGGCCTAAGTCCTCGAAATCCTGTGTCCGAGGTTCCACCCCCTCACGAACCGCAGAACCTCTTGGACTCCCCCTTGAGTCCTACAATTATGACCGCTAGGAGTTCACATGCCACTCGCAGAGGATCAACCCTGGTTTTTCTAAGTGTTTTGGCCCTTTTCAGCTTCGGAACTCTGACATCTCAAGATCCTACGTATTCTGGCAGCTCCACTAAATTTGGAAGAGTCCTGCCGAGTATTGTGTATGACGCTCGTCCTGTTCCTGATCCCATGGGAAACACAATAGACCATGCACGAAGCATCAACATCCGCAGCCTTCATGTTCCGGAATTGACCTATATTAATCAACCTACCAACCAGCCCCTGCTCGATAATTTGGACTCCGGTCAACAATCCTCCGAACGAGTGGTTGGCCGGATCTTCGCCTGGGCATGTGCAACCCTGTACTTTACATCCCGATTACCGCAAATATGGAAGAACGTGGGTTTCGGACACAGTCAAGGTTAACTTCTAAACTGACCTTGCTTTTATAGTATGCTAGAAAGTCTGTGGAGGTGAGAGGATTCATATGTTTTCCCAATAATGACTCATGAATTTTACTAGGGCCTTTCCATGTATCTGTTTATATTCGCATTTTTGGGTAACACATTTTATGTTGCATCCATCATCTGTTCCTTTCCTCCTCACGAAGCATCGGCATTCATCCGCGAGAGTATACCGTGAGTCTCAACCAGCTGGTGTGTTGAGTCCACTGATAATACGATAGATACCTCCTTGGAAGCGGAGGTACACTAATGTTTGATATCACAATTGTCAGCCAGTCGTTTTGTTATCGCCCTCGACATCGACGCCATTCGATTGCTGTGTATGCTAGGGCCCCTGACGAAGAGGGAAGCGGTTTGCTTTCAGACGACGCACTCAGTACACCCGGCCCTACCGAATCCTCAAGCAGCTTGAATCGGGGACGGACATCCCATGTTTTGACTTCCACTTAGCTTTCAACCATATATCATTGCTGTCTCGTAATCACACATAGATATCCCATTTCCTAATGGCTTGTATACTAATCCAATGTTTGGCGCCTTTTCGCATCAACACTAATCAGCTCCACGTGAAACAAACTGAATAAGATTTCATCAGCTCGAATATGGCTTTCCATACTTCCTTCTGCCTTCCTTTCCACAGCAAATAACTTATCGTCGAGTGACAACTGCAGGTGCGACCCGATGTCTGGTCCAAGTAAAATCTCGCTCTCAAGTCCTACCCCAGACCGGCTGGCAAGTGACAAACCCACCAGCTCATTCAGCACATTGATCTGGCTATGTAATCTAGCATGAATTGGTTTTGGATTACTTGTGTCATAGCTGTTACACCAAGACAGCAGCGGCTTTTAGTAGAGAGAACCCTGCAAGGCAACTAGACGCCGATGGTGACGAGATACTCTCGGAAACATCTGGCTTTTCAAGAAGCACAGAAGAGATGCTGAATCAAGTCCGACTTAGAGAAGGTAATCCATTTATCGACTCCTATCTTCCAATGTATTGACCTGTTGCCTGTCTAGAGATACGCACAGAGATAATGTCTGGTAGAGTGGAGGAAGCGATATCATTGCTTGACAGACACTTCCCTTCCGTTCTTGCTGAGAACCCCTCCTCGACGACACCAAAACAGGAAGAGGCTCATTTCAAGTCAGATCCGGATACTAGACCCGTAATGACCAACCTCGAATATGTCTCGTCGACTTCTACGGAACCAGCTCATTTGATCCTGAATCTACGCATTCTTGCTTTCAGCGAGGCCTGCCGAACAGTACCGCTCATGTATCCACCTAAAGACCCTGACTCAATGGGGACACCCATGGATACAGACTCTGACTTTGAATCGAATTTGCCACATGCGCAAGACTCAGAACAACAAATGTTATTATTGATGAAGGCGCAGAAATTACATGCCCTGACAAACATGCTGCCTGACCCTGGTGATCGAGCAACATATTTGAAGGAGTTGAACAACGTTGGTGGGTTGCTTGCATATCAAGTTCCCGAGAAAAGTTCGATTTCAAAATATTTGACAATGGAAAGGAGGGAAGCTGTTGCAGATCAGATCAACCGTGCTGTCCTTAGTGAGCCTGTGTTCATTACAGTGTCCCTTCTTCCTTAATTAACAGCGACTGCCAGAGCGCACTGGAAGGCCCTCGATTTCTGCCTTGGAATTGATAACCCGCTATACCTCGGTTTTGTGGTCTTCTGCCAATCTCGAAGGTATTCGGCCGCGTCCAGGAGCGATGTTGCCCCCCGTTCGCAAAGACATGGATGTGGTTAATTGTGAGGTAAATCCCACTTCTCAGGCTGCTCCTCTAGTACTGTTGAACCTGTCATTCTATCCACAGGACATGCCCGTCCCTACATTTGATCTACATCAATTTCTCGAATTGAAACCATGACTGGAAGAAAATAGATTATTGTTTTATCTAATTTATGTCATGTAGTATTGTACACCACTCTGTCTTGAAAGCCTGCATTGAGGATAGAAAAAAGGATATAAGTACATCTAACGTCCCGCTATTCTTCCTCCGAGTAGCCAATTTCTTGAGGATGTTAACTCAGGGAAGGAAATAGAGAATTCCAGAGGTCCCATCAATGCATCACCGTAGCTAATGGATAGCTAATGCTTTAACACCTCTTCGGCACGTTGGACCAATTATGAATGTAAACTTCCCAAGAGATGTGTTATGGCTACATATGCGTTCAGTAAGCGAAAATATGATTAAAGACACGATATAATCGCTCTCGAAATACCAGCTTATAAATCGTGCGGACCAGATGTCGCTTGTGTTGGTGGGCCGGGTCCACCGTTCCAAGATGTATTCGAGTGCACGTATCGAAACTAGGATGCACGTCGGGCGAGTCTGCTCATTGACGATGATAACTAGTAAGCAACAAGCCATATAAGATTCGAAGCTGCCCAAATCCGTCACAGTTCTGTCAAAGATCGTTCCGGTTAGCTAAATATCAGGTAGGAGACCGGAGTGCTTCAGGGTTCGTCGGGAAGGACAAACGTATACAATATAATATGTATTGTTACAAAACCATGGCAGAGGGATCTGGACGGGCGGAATAGTCTGCGGCTGGGTCTCGCCGGGCAGGAAGATTAACCTGAGCGCTAACGAAAAACCCGCGGTGCAAGTATCATGAAGTATGGTATCATCGACATCATCTAGAACCAGAAATTGAAAATTGCTGCTAGCATATTATACTCAAACCACCCCACTTCCCTTCAATCCTCTGAAGAAGTTCTCGAGGAGCGTAGCACTCCCTCAAACCTAAGATTTTGAGATGACCCCAACGAGACCAGTCAATTCTTTCAAAACTGCCATATCCATCGTCACTGGGATCCTTCAACCATGAATTGTACGACAGATCTAGAAGAACAAGGAGTGGGCATAATTTTGGCAATCTGTGAAGGGGTTGTGAGGAAACGTCGATAAGAGCAAGGATGGTCAGTGTTGGGGGGATTGACAAAAGAACGGAATGTGCTAGAGACGATGCAAGAAAAACAAGGGTGTGCAAAGGCAGGAAATCTTGATCGTCGACCTCCCAGTCAGCAGAATGATCGTGAAAGGAGGTGTCCGCAATTCGTTGAAGGTGGTCCCTCTGTAAGGAGGCAGTTCGACCAACAACCATGATCTCTCCGTCGGCATGGCCATCGGGCTCCAAGAGAAAACCCAATTTCCATGGGGGCAAGGGTGAATGAATAGCACAATGCCGAATAAGGTCGCGGCGCAGGTGAGCAGGGATGAAGGGAACAATCTGTTCACGAAATTCTTTGCTGTCAACGCAGCTTGAGAGAATGATTTGAAGGCATAAGAGTGATAATGAGGGTACGCTGTTGTTGACTGGAAATTTACCCAGGCGCAATGCAACAACACCAAGGGCCTCAGCACGCCATTGAGGGGTGTAGCAATCTCGGGTTTGTTGGGGTGATCTCCAGCTTTTTGGAGGGGCTGGGCCGGACCAAGAAGGGTTTTCATCCCTGGTGGTAGAAGCAGAAACAGGGCTCTGTCCATAGTTCACTGTGCCTGGAGGTAAGGTAGGAAGTCTGAAGTTCCTAATCGTACAGAGGTGGCTTCGGGAATGTTTTAGGTTTTGCAGCCGACGGAATTGTTCCCCACTGAGACGATTCAGACTTATAATGGCCAGAAACACCAAAACACCCACCGTAGGTTGTGCAGAGTGTGGTTGACGCCATGCCTGCTGTCGCTCTTCATGATCATGTTAGAAATCGAAATCGATCATCAATTCATCAGTCACACTGGTATATAGGTCACATTTACTCAATAGGAATGAAAGGGCTTCTACGGTAAGAAGGGGCTTCAATAACCGCAGGAAGGGCTTTAGCTAGTTCTGTAGTGCCCGCAGGGAATGGAAGGTCGTCTACCCCTTTGGGAAGAACCTTTTCATAAAGTCCCTTTGCCTGATTGTGTGCACTCAGACAATTCATTTTCTTCTTCGCGTCTCTAACCAGGACATGAGCATCGTCCACTCCAGGAACAGCACCTTTCACGAAGATAAGGTCCAGCTCGGTGTCGACGCGTACAACTGCCAGGTTTTGTATTGTTCTGCGTTCATTTCCCATACGGCCAGGCATTTTCTTTCCAGGGAATATTCGTCCGGGGTCCTAGTAGCAAAGAGTCGGTGCGTGCACCATGGAAGACAGCAGAACAGTAACGAACCTGATGCTGACCTGTGGAACCTATGGACCGATGTGAGATGGAAACGCCATGGCTGGCAGCGAGACCATGGAACCCCCATTTTTTCATACCACCTTGAAAGCCCTTGCCGATACTGAAGCAGAGAAAGTCAAATTAAACAATTGTAGAATTACTAAAGGACGACTCAACGAGTTTGCAATAACATCCACGAACTGGCCAGGTACAAAGTGTACGGCAGACAATGTTGTTCCTATGACACAAGGATTAATAATTCTAATTCTTAGTGATGGTAGGGAAATTACTCACCGACAGGAACATGTGCATCAGGTGTTACAGGAAATTCTTTAACAATCCTCTTTGGAGAAACGCCAGCCTTCTTGAAGTGACCTAACATCTGTTTCGTTGTCGTTTTGTTGCGGCGATCCGATGCTGCAACTTGAACCGCATGATATTCTGACCGGTTTCGTTTGACAGTCACAACGTTTGCTGTAACTTGGCAATTTTCCAACTATATGTGCAGGCCATCAGGACACGAACAACAAACACGACTTCATCCAGAGTATTCACCTGCAGAACCGTCACTGGAATCCGAACTCCCTGGTCATTCCATAGTGCTGTCATACCGCGTTTACGGGCAATAACACCTGTTCTGATCGAGTCAGGGCTCCATTTCGTAGGCGCGACGTTTAATGTCGTCTTCGAAATTGCGGTAGTCTGTGTCTGCAACAATCTCAGGGAGGTAAAAGTTGGGCGACGATGATTGCAGGCGGCACGCAGACTGAACATGAAGAAGAGGGGTTTCCCACAAATTGACTCGGAAAATTAGAGCCTGATGTACATGTGACCTCATCTTCAACAGTCCTCAATCATAATGGCTTTCTGGCCCAGGGATGAGAGAACAGAAAACAAAACACCATCGAAACAATCTCAATCTGTTGGAGAAAAGCGAAGGGATTATCCTTTCTTAGAGCCTGGCTTGATAGGTGCAGCAACATTATCACCAAAAAGCTTTGCATGGACTTTCTTCTCAAACCCTTTGTTACGAAGTCAGTGTACCATTATTTTGCCCTGTTTCTCCTCTTATCTCACACAGATGTCATTGAGCGTCGCTTGAGGTGTCGGCACCAACTCGAGATTTTTCCGCCAACGCGTGCAGTCCCACAGAAGTTAGAGAAAGCAAGCATCAAACAACGCGCGGAACAGGGAGTATGAAAAGCATCAACTCCGAACGGGTTGGAATATTCTAACATTCTCCTACAGGCAAATTTTCTGCGTGTATATCTCCCGGATGTCGATGTAGCTTCTGAACTCATACGCCAACAACTCTCCGAGGATATCACGCTTTCTCGCAAGTTGGAGCGTTTTGATCCTTACTCAGGCAATGTTTTGGAGGCATTTAGGAACGTGAGCAATCCTCGATTGTCATGCCTCCTGTTTCCGACTGGGGAAACAAATTGCGATCTGAGTAAGATCTGCCTAATATGATCGGGTGCATTTACAGATCTCAAAAAGATAGCTGCCTCATCGACATTTCGGACCATAGTGTCACCTTTTCTCCACGAGCTGACTCACTATGTTCCTTTCCGACACCCATACAACATCTGGCTTTGTCTAGGAGATCGGATGGTAAGCCCTCATCGTCAGCATGTTCTCTCTTACTGATATACACGAGTTCCCATAGCCAATAATCTTGCCGTCCGCACATTCGGGAGTCTCCAACTATTTACTCTCAGATATGCTGATGATGACGAAAGTCTAATATTGGATGCTCATTCCTCGTTGTCACGTTCAGACTTCGCAGACGAAACGGTCGTTGACATGAAATTTTCGTCAGCCTCACCAAATTTCATGACCGTAGGTCATAAGGGGAGTTTGTTTGAATCCGACTTCTCTTCTGGAACCCAAGTATTGTAGGTCAAATGCTACTTTCATTTCCACAACCGATCCAATCTCGCACAGCAATATACTTCATCAAGTCGACAGTTCAAGATCACGAGGAAGTTCTGAGTTCTGGAGGTTATCTCTGGACAAGAACGTCCATAACAGATTCGTGTTGTCGCCCAAAGAGACCCGGCAGTTTGATATTCGGGTGATTTACAATAGTGTGCTGTCCTTCTTTTACTGATGCCGCCAAAGACTAGTTCGAGCAACAATATCCTCTGTCTTAGTGCTGGAAAGCATGCTTTTACGGCAATAGAGGATGTTCACCAAGAGAACCTTCTCCAACTTTGTTCTACGCATAGCATTCTATGGGTAGACCTGCGCTTCCCAGGGACACCACTCCTTGCATATGCTCATGAACGAGAATATGACCAATCTCTCTCGACAACCACGGTTAATTACCCAGGACAAGGCTGTAAGTGAGTTAATCTGAAATTAATGGTTTCGTGTTGAAACATTTATTAGCCTTAACGTTCTTGTCATGTCGTAGTAATGGCTTGACGACTGTTTATGACGTATCGCATTCTAATGATGGACTCATTCGTCTCGACCAACCACCGTACGGACTCTCATCCCCAACTAATTTATATGAAGAACATGTTGGTCAACAGTTCCTTGAAGGTGACATGGGTCTTGGTCTTCTTCGATTATCGAAACGGGGGAGTGTTAGCTACCAAGAAATTGTGCCTGATACTGGTCAAATCGAGAGGGAGTTCGTCGTTCGGAAGTCAAAGCAAATAAGGGACATGGAGGCTGCTGCACCGAAGTTGAGGGACGACGAGGGCACCTTCGGAGCTGGACATTATTCACAGGTTAATATGCATGAAAAGTACAACGGTATGTTCCAGGAATGTCATTCACTATTCATTGAAAAACCCTGCCTCCTACTAGCACTATTTAATCAAGACTTTTTGAAGAAGCCAGATGAACATTCTGCAGAGTCGCTGCATAGAATGTTGCAACTCTTCCCATTCTGCATGCGGAACCATGAATTGCCGATTGAACATATACTTACGACGTGCGTCCCTTCGAACATCGTCACATTGAGCTTTTACTATCGATCTTTCAGATACGATATAGCCTTCCGTGCTGGGGATGAACCTCGATATCTTGGAAGAGCCGATTTTCTCACTGAGAGTGTCCTGAGTTCCACGACGGTGTATGAAGCGTTGAAGGATGGCCGTCTTGCACCTTCTCAGGTTAAGGCGCCTTGGCACAGATCCATTGCATCCACTCTTGAGCGACTTGATGAAGACTTCCGGTGCGACCCACAGGAATTGATGGAGCATCTCCAAGAATTCAATCTTTCTGGTAACAATGTTCCTGAGTATGTTCGTGAGCTCGAGAAAGAGGCTTGCCAACAGCTGATATCGGATCTTGCACTTTCATCTGATATCTTCTCCGAAACGAAATTCTCCAAAGCGAGAGAGGTTCATAGCCTGGAAACTATGACAGAGGCACTTTCTCTGGGTGGCGAGCCTCCCCCCATTGAATTCGGTTATTTGCAGCCCCTTGCGCCTCGACTAATGTCACACGAAATCGACGATGATACCCCCATGCAACAACCGGAGATACCCCCTGGCGTTCGGCTGCTACTAAAGGGCTGGGATGACGGCGACCCGGATGGATATGTCCACCGCGAACCGTTCAGTGGGATAGGACCGTTAATATCCAAAGTAACGGCGGCTCATGACTTGCACAATGTTGTGATTCAAAACCAGCGCCCTCCCCCGATTCTCCCATCGAACGCTGTCGCTTTGAAAGGTCAATTACAAGAACCGTCGACACCGTCTGAGGGTGTTATAGTACCCCCGTCGCAAGACTTCGCGATCACCACTCAGGTGTTGCCTGGTCCATTCGGCGGTCGTCCAACGATGAAGAAGAAACCTACAAAGAAACGTTTAGATGGATTTTAATTACTTAGGGTTTAAACATGTATAAAATTGGCTACACATGCACAATGACCTCCGCACCGAACGAGCTATTCGGGTCAAGAGTGTAGCACTGGCAGGTGACAGGTTCGCGTGATCGTCACTGTTTTTAGCTCGACTTTTCCCACATTCGACCTCCTGTAACCGAGGGCTTTGTCAAATTCGTTTGAACTTCTTGCGGTTTGCGAAGACTACGCCTTTGTCGTGCAGGAGCACGAAGCTGGACTTTGGGCCAGCCCTGAAATCTACTTCATGGATGGAAAAAGGTGCGGATGATTTGTAAAAGCAGAACGGCGTAATGACACTCTCGAAGAACGCCTAATCCAGTGTACGACCCCTACAAATTCAATGACTTCCTGCGACGTAAGATTATCCGCCGTATGGTTTATAAGGACCAGAATTACAAAATTATCTAGGCAACAAGGCTGTCGTATGTGCACTCTCAGCCAGTTATGTCTCAACTTTTGCGGGTTATCCGGTCAGATATTCTTATAACAACTCGGACTGTGACACTGAATGATCCTGTAGCTGGATTCCATCAAGTCGAGACTACAGACGACGAGAACGCCGATAACTATCCCGAGACTCGCCGCCCTCGTGTATCGGGAAGAGGGGATTAGAGGTTTCTATCGCGGTCTGTGGATACCCTTGATGACCATTTCATTCGTTCGTGAGTGTTTTCGCCGTGCACCCTGTTAGGTCTCAAGACAGATAACAGGCGCGGCGAGTTTTACGATCTATTCAGGCACGAAGGAATACTGTATCTTGAACAATATCCTTTCGCGCCATACCATTCTCGATGTTTCGCTTACCGGGGGGATCAGTGGGGCAATGTCAGGTTCTCTTATCTCCTTTGGAAGTGCTCGTAAGTATTTGACTTCTTTCATGACATCCGTTAATCCAAGTCGTCTAGCCTTTGAGCTCGTCAAAGTAAGCCACATGTCATCCCTCAATGTTTTCCTCAAAATTTTTCAGGTGCGGAGGCAGCTCGAATATTCCATAGCTGCAAGCAGGGGTGTATCTCTTGTCAAGCCTCCGACAACCATGGAAGCTGTTCGGGAAATACTACGCAACTATGGATGTCGCGGGCTTTATTTAGGATTCCGGCTGCATTTCAGTAAGTTCAGACCTGGTTTAACTAAACTAGTTAACGATTTTGAATGCGCAGTCCGTGACACCGCTGGAACTGCCCTATATTTTTTTGAGTATGACGGCATGAGGCATCTGATGGGTCGTCAAAGATCGGGTGAACAAGGTCCAACTCCCTCCTGGCTTCCAATACATTCCTCCATCGTTCCTTTTGTGTGCGGGTCATGTGCAGGGGTTAGAAATTCTTTTCTTGGTTTGCTGCTAAGCTAATGGATCTGTCAGGTAACATCTTGGGCACTGATTTACCCATTGGACGTGTAAGCATGCCATTTTAATCTCTCGTCTCCTTTCGCCATATCCTATATTTTCAGTGTGAAAACAAAAGTACAGCAAAGAGCACTAGCTGAGGAGAAATATCGGACAACATGGGAAACACTTCATCGTCTGATTCGAGGTAACTTTCCTGATAGGCAAAGCCTTATAGGTATCCCTGATCTCACGGCGCTTTCTAGGTCCAGATCCAGACAACCCGAAGCCCTTGGTCGCAGGCATCACGCGCATTTACCGTGGTTTGGGAGTCAGTGCTCTACGAAGTATCACAACTCATGGCCTCCTATGGACGCTCTTCGACATGACTGCCCATTATGTCGACAGTTTACCGCTCTCTTCGAAACATGATGAATAGACATTCCTGCAATATGCGGCGTGCTGCGTCCCTTTTGCTCATATCATTATCGTCTCACTCATCCATAAATTATATAGCTTCATATTCTAGTAAGCTTGTGTTGCCTGTGACTTACTGAAATTGCAGAGATTTCACCAGCCAAACATTACACTGCTGCAACCCGTCTCTATCACACAGAGAAGTGGGGATGCATGCTAAATAGAATGACTTGTTACACCAATGGTTTTTTTATTGTTATCTGATGGCACTTCACATCAATGTCATCGAGCTTGTACATAATCGTCAATTTTAAGCAGCAAACAAACAGTTTCAGTCGAGAGTTCGATGGCACTGGTGCTGACCAAAAGCGGCTGCACGACTTCTTCTTCCAAGATATTTGAGATGAGACCCTAGTAATATCGCGGCTCAGCGACAAATTAGGTTGAGAGCCAAAACTCGTTCACTTACGGTGCGCACATTGATACCAGCATTCCTCTCGCCCAATGCGTGTCGATTACGTAGCTCTGTCACAATGGCAATAGGGTTCATACCTGCATTTTCTGCGAGGGTGGTAGGGATTATTTCCAGTGCATCGGCATAGGCTTGGAAGCAGTAAGCTTCCATGCCTTTCAAACTATTTGCATGCTGCGACAGCAGTCGAGAGACATGGATCTCTGGTGCGCCTCCACCACCAATGAGGGCCCTATGGAAGATTAGGACTGAAGGAATGGAGAACAACTATAAACCCACCGCTTCTTCACTAAGCAGCGAACGACGCAAAGTGCATCGTGGATACTGCGTTCGCATTCATCCACGACAAGGTTATTGCTGCCTGTCACGAGAATGCTAACAGTTCTCCCTCGGTTCTTCACACCAGTGATTCGAACAACTTTGATGTCGTTGTCACTTGCCTCCTCCACTAAATCGGCATATCCCAACTTGTCTTCTGTGAAGGCTTCGATGTCGGATATGGGCTTACACCCTAAACTCTTTGAAAGGAATTCGATTTCGTCACGTTCAACGTCTTTGACGGCGAGAATGTTTAATCGTTTCAAATAATTCAGTGATAATTCGTCCACGGCGTCCCGCAGGATGGATTTTTGAATCAACAGAACGTTGCAGTTCGCCTTTTTGATCTTCTTGCAGAGATTTAGAATGTGTTGACGTCCCTCTTTGATTACTTTGTCCATAAGACGGTAGTCATTTATGACAACGGTGTTGTCCATCTTAACTCAAGATTAGCAAGTATCATGGAAGGGAAAATTACTTACATCAGGTTTAGGAGGACTGAGCTGGAATTGTATAATGGCAATCTTGGCTTTTTCCATGCGGGTCGGACCTCCGGCAGAAACGACGACATTTTGGTTAAGAACGACACCCTCGACTAGCTCTGTATCTTCGATTGTCCCACCGATTTTTTTGACCACGCGAATATCACGGAGATCAACATTGGAAGACGTCGGTGTAACCAATTTTGAAACAGCATCAACCGCGATAGGGGAAAGCGTTGATGAATATTGAGAAACGATCTTTTCGCAGATTAAGATTCATGAAAACATTGTATAATTTGTTTTCAGCTCACCTTCGAGTTAAGTGACGTGGTGGCAGCACGAAGAAGGCTGTCTCTGTCGTTCAGGTCTACAGGCGTTGAAATTTCAGTGAGGTATTCCACAGCCTTGGATGAAGCTTTCATGAACGATTCTGCAACAATCGTTGGGTGGATGCCCTTCTCAAGCATTTTTTCTGCAGCCCCGAGTAGACTTCCTGCTAACACTACGACCGAGGTAGTGCCATCCCCAGCTTCAATATCCTGTGCGGCAGATAGATCGACCAACTGCAAGGGTGTAAATGACGATGTGCTCAAGGAAGAAAAATCACAAACCATCTTTGCTGCAGGATGCAACGCCTGTATGCTCTTCAAAATTGTGGCTCCATCGTTTGTTACGATGACCTCTCCTTTAGACGTTTGGATCTGCAACCAATTAATTATGTCTACTGTTGACATTCTGAACACTTGCCATTTTGTCCATTCCACGGGGACCCAAAGACGTTCGAACAGCGTCACTTATGGCTATGTAAAGTCAGTAGTGTACTTCAAAACTTATCAAAGATGAATTGGACACCTTTGGCGGCGATCATGTTGGATAAACGCAGTTCCATCGGCTTGCCCTAAGCCAACATCAGAAAACACAAAAACCCGAGTAAAATTTATAGACCTTGTCTTTAAAGACTGCATTGGGCCCTGAAAGTGTTTTTGTCACGCCCTGCTGGCTTTGGGTGGGTGTAGTTGCGGCCATGATCACAAACCTGTTAGAAGACGATGATGGAGTCCGTTCGCGTGACAAATGTGACACTTTCCAAATCCCGCAATTATGGAGGTTGACCAGGTTGTCTCTTTCCTCTACCACCATCATGGATTTTGTAAGTAGTTGCGATATTTTGCTGGTATTTTATCTGATTTATACAGTTTGGAGGGCCGAATGGTCCTGGCGGGATCCTTAACCAACTGGCTGCTGGGTGCTCACATTCCGCACTCCTCCTTTGACATCTGACTCAATCCAAACCCAGTGCCTTTCCAGCAGGTTATCCTGGAATGCGACGTGCCAATCCACAGTCGTATGATGAGTATCTGAAAGCTTACAGCATGGCAATGCTTCCTCGGAAAGAAAGGGAAAATGTTTCCTATGGTGGTAAAAGTACGCGTCATCATCCCAAATGTCACATCGTAGCACTGATTTAATGTTTCGTTAGTTATTTTACCTCCTTCTGCCCTAGCAAACCTTACGAACCTTGATCTTGATTCTCCATGGATGTTTCAGCTGCGAAACCCTGCAAACCCTGCTGCATCAACGCATGCAGGCGTTTTAGAATTTATTGCAGAGGAAGGAGTCGTTCATCTGCCGTACTGGATGATGAGGACATTAAGGCTTAACGAGGGGGATCCTATACGTATCACTGGAACAGAATTACCTAAAGGCAAGTTCGTCAAATTCCAAGCACAATCTGTGCACTTTCTCGAAATCTCTGATCCCAAAGCTGTGTAAGTCTCGAAACTTCGCACTTTGGTACTTATATGAACTCCTTTTACTATTCAAGTCTCGAACAAGCTTTACGAAACTTCTCGGCCCTTACGCAAGGAGACATCATCGAAATATCATACAATACGATTGTATTCGGCCTCCTTGTCATGGAGACAAAACCTGGAGGGGGGGGTATCAGCGTTCTAGACACCGATTTGGAAGTTGACTTTGCGGCTCCTGTGGGCTATGTGGAACCTGAACGGCCGAAGGCTGCACCTCCGGTTACCATGGCCGAAAAGTTGAAGATTGACCTGAATTCACAATCACCTGGTTCCTCGCGACCCGGTTCCTCGCTCAGCGGTGGTTTTGCCGGAACAAAGACAGGAGTCACTGCCGTCAGCAAGGATGGTGATCACTGGGAGAGTTTTAAGGGTAAGGGGGAAACACTTAATGGGAGAAAGACAAAGGGCAAGGGCATTAGTCATCGGAAGGCCGAGCAAGTTTCTGATGGCAGTAAGATCATAAAGACAGAGTGGGTTCTCCTTTCACAGTTCTATAACAATTACTGAGATAATTTCCAGTAAACGCAAAATTGTCTCCAACGACACCCTAGAGTCTGGTGTCAAAGTACCCGCGGCCCTCAATCTTCCATTCGGCCAAATGTTTTTTGGTTTCAATGTCACAGCTTACGCCCCACCTTCACCAACAGAACCTCCAGAAAGTCCAGAGCAGGTGATTAAAATTCTACTATCTTTATATGTTCTTCATGACTGAGGCCGCTTAGTCTTCATTTTCTGGAACTGGCAACACTCTCAGTGCACGTTCCAATTCATCATTTCCTAAGGGAAAGGAGAAGGCCGATAAACCAACGGAGCCCTCATCTCCCATTCATTCTTGGGGCTCTGGTCAGGCCTTAGGGATGAGAGCGGCACCTCGAGGACGGACTGGAGGAGCAAAGGTGCAGTCTAAACAACGAACCATCCAGAGAAGTCCGAGTCCGGATGAAGAAGAAGATTGGGGTGTTGATGACGACGATGACGCCATTATGATTGATAGCGATTAGTTCGATTTTATATAAAATTTGTACTATTATGTATATCACTGAACGTCGAAGCTAGAGCATCACAACACCAACTCCTTTGCCAGACGGCACGTCGCCTTCCGCGCTCATCCCAGACAGAGGCCTTGTCCGCCAATTGTACAAATAGAAATTTAGGAAGCCGTCACCCACATCAAACTAAGACATGAAGAGATTGAGTATCAACCAACGGTCATAACTGTGATATTACCTTGAGTTCACCGAAAACCGGTACATTATCCATGACAGTTAATGCATTGAATACATCAAATTTAGCGTTGTTGGCAATGATAAGACAGTCAGCGAATAGTGACGACAGCCGGTTTTTCACCCTTTGGTCTTGGTCTTCATGAGGGACAATACCTACATCCGTTGCATAATAGTAGAGGTAAGCAGCTTCCAATATAGAGTCCATGGCGTTGTTGATGACCGTTGAGGGCAAGTAGTAAAAGGAAAAGAAATCAGTAATTTTCTTCGTTTTTGGGTCCTAATAATCAAAATGACAGTCACGGGTGTACAGTTGGACCGAAGCGAGATACACACCTCAACCACATACGACCAAGTTACCTGCCCTTCTCGACGACCAGGGCCTCCGCTTCCTGGATCGCCTGTGCCTGATCCACTTAAGAACTGATGCCTCGCTTCTTCCACATTAAACACAGGTACCATGTCAAAACGTTTCATGTACCGTGAAAACAATTGAGCCACTTTGACGATATCCTTCTCTTGCATCTCCCGTAATCCAGGAATGGATGTCGTCTCCGGAAGCTTGTTCACCCGCATCATTCTTGCGAGGGTCATATTTCTCGGTACATAGCAAAACTCGGTCTTGAGAAGTTTCAGGACATTCAAAAGACGGTGATAGTATTGGCAGGTGGAAACAGGGGTGGGAATCACCACTCCCGCTGTATAAATCGCCTGGAAAATGCCCTTGAGATGGACTCGCCGTGTAACTTCTTTAATCAACACCGGAGCCAGTCGCTTAGACCTCAGTTTCTTGTGGACGCAAAGAAAGTTGATTTCTGTTGCACGAATGGAACTGAGGCATGGTGTTGAGACAAGAGAAATCAACGCAGATGGATCACTAACTTTTCGCGGATACGGAGTGTGATTGGAACACCAGATATGAAAGCGACCAACTTCTTAGTCTTCGATACCCTCACGCCTATATGCCATTCCTGGCAGTACCCTGGAGGTTTCAATGCCCTGATGAGCCGTATTGGTGATACAAAACTTTTATGATATAGAGCGGGGGCAATACCAAGCAAGGAATTCAGCAGTATACTTGAAGCGGAATGATGCATTATCGTCCTCCACGTAGTTGATCGAAAGGAGATCGTACACTTCCTTGGTCTGCAGGCGAGTTCAGCTCCCGAATTGATTATAAGAGATGGTGGGAGTCACCTGAGATGGATCATTGATATTGATTGTAGACCATTCGAAATCGGCGGGCAAAGGATAGGGCTCTTGACGTACTTCCCCTCGAGGTTTAGATGGCTCAATGTACCCATCTGCCTGTGGTGGTGCATCCCCTGGAAATGGGAATATTCAAAATTTCATAATAGTCGAAGACAAAACTTGTCATACCCAATTGCGGTACGGGCTGGGTGCTCCAAAACTGAACTCGAAAGTAAGACTTCAAGTTTTCCCACCAAGGCAGAGAAACAGACCTTATGTTCTCCCACATCCTTTCGGTTATTGCCACCAATGGCAGCCTTTCCCTTCAGAACGTCCGAGATTTTGATTTGTTGTAGAACCTGCCTGACATCTTCTGTATCGACATTTTCTGAACCAGGTGCGCCATTCTCCTTGACCTGCTCCACCACCTTCTCCAATACAGCCTGTGGGACCGCGTTCGAACTGAGAGCATCTATTATTTTCTTTGCCTTCGACTTTTTCTTCTTTTTCTTCTTGGATTTGCAAGCTTGTGTCTGATCATTTTGCTCGACCTTGTGGGAGACTTCGTCAGTGTCTGCACCCTCCTCGTCGTCCGAAAGCTCAGCGTGGACATTAGTTTTGTCGGTCGTTGCGTAGTATGGGGTAGCCATAGTTGGGCCGAGGGTTGGATCAAACCAATGTACATCAGTCAATAGTGGATCACACCCTACGTAATTCTCCGTTTGGTGCTCCAATAAGAAAAAAGGGCATCCACTGCTCAAACCGGTGGCGTAAGTTATTTATGTATATCCATAACGCTACGCTGTGCTGCCAGGAAGACAAATTGTAAGAATGTTCCGGTTTTGCCGGGCAGTTAGCAGTAGCTGGGACAATGGTAATTCCAGGGGAGGTGCGAAACTATACAAGACTTCCATAGTAACAAGTCTTATACGTGGTCTTCATAACAGTAAAAGTATGCGGGCACAATGGGGTCTCTGTAGTCTCTAGCTGCAAAAATAATTAGATATAAAGATTAATAGATTCGGTGAAAATCCTGGTTAATGCCCATACAAGGCGACGGTCAATCCAACTGAACTGCCGCCACAAGTAACCCGACTCGTGCACTGAGTTCTAATATGACCGAGGCACACCACCAGGAAGTAGATTGAAGTGTAATTTCCAGGTCTTGTCTGGATGAATTACAATCCGCAATCCCTGGAATCTCCGATGGGATCCAGCGACATCGACCCGTCGAAAACCGGAAGCCAATACGACCACGTCGAGTTCAGGAGAGTCGCTCGCTCGAAGTGCGCGTGCTAAATGGAGGGCCTCGTTGTTGCCAGGGACCGTGTCAAGTTCACGAAGGTCATCCTCGGTCAACGGTGATCGCAAGTACTTGTAGATGCCTTCCAGAACTTGACCGACTGTCACTTTATCATCGGATAATGTTATTGGCCCCCACTTTCGAAACCAGAAAGATAGGACTTGGTGGTCACAATCTATCCAGATCTTCTTGGCTGATGGTTGTATGGCATCGCACGTAAAGTCTGGTTTTTCCCAGAATTGGAAGAGGTGGGGGTTGTGGATGCGAGCTGTGTCTGGAGGTTGGATTATGTCCCACTGAAGTTCGGGTGGCGCGGTAGGATTGGCTACGTTATAACAGAGATGTCGATGGATGGAAATGATTGAACCTCGGGCAGGACGGTGGCTCGAGGGAGGTGACCATGACAGACTACCACCCGAACTCGATGACCATGGTGACCAAGGTGTGCTGGGTCCGTTCCAAGCGCCGTAGGGTGACCAAGGCGAGTACGGAGTTTGGTTGAGTTTGGGAGACATAGGTAGCTGAGGGGGCTCAAGGTCGTGATCTGAAGTTTGGGATGAAGTGCTCGGAGGTACAAAGATTTTGGTACCCGAAGAAACTATTAGAGATAAAACATGCATGACGTTCAGTATTTTTAAACATAGACTGACCACATACCGGACATCGTAGAAAAGAAGGGGTGGGTTCGCTCGAGAGAGGAAAGGATATGGGACTGATGAAGATAAATATTCCGAGGAACGATTATCTCGATCAGAGAATTTGCCTGAATTAGAGCCCTAGACCCAGCACGTACAACTTAGACGCGGGTGAACAACGATACGGAACTTGGTGAATAACTTTGGATGCCTCATGGATGACACATGTTAGAACTCCTTACCTTCGGAACAGCTTGATATGGCACGGATAAAGTATGGTCACCTGTGACGGAGACACAAAAGACAAAGAGATGTGGATGTGGGTGACTCCAGCTCAACTCCAGCTAGCATGCCGTCTGCCTTTAAGCAAGCGTGAGGCGGTGAACCGTGCAGAAGTTGCATAATTCTGGCTGTGTTTGAGGCAAGTTTGAGGGTCGACAGAGGGTAACCAGGGCAAATGACAGACATACAAGCGAGGCTGTGGATTAAAATACAAAGAACGTTGATGGTCTACATGTTCAATGGCTTATTGTGGTCATCGCGGGCGGGCCGGCATTTGCGGACATGTGTCCGTCCTTTCCAAAGTCCTTTCCGCAGTGTATGAATAATGGTCCTGTGGACTCTTTTATCTGCACTTCTTCTGGCAACATCGGCATTATCTGAAAAACGGACTTACGATACCCATAGTTACTATGTCTTGCGCCATAACCCGTCAATACCCTATGCTGCATCGCTGGACGACGTGGTGAACTCCTTAGACGTCGAGTTGGTGGAACAAGCGGGAGAACTGCAAGACCACTGGGTTGTGAAGCGGAGAAGGCATGCGGGAGACCTTGCCGCTAGAGATGCCTCTGACCCAGTACTTTCTCGCTTCGAGTCTCTAAAAGCCACGGCAGCTTCACCAGCTGTGCCACGGTCAGAGAGGGAAGATATAGCTCGCCGAGTTGTGTCCTCGGTAGAGTATCTCTCTCTACAGTCTCTTCGACGGCGTGTAAAACGTGCTCCTCCACCAGCGTTACCGCCGCCTCACGAACCTCAGTCAAAAGTTGTAGCGGATCGTCTTGGCATTCAAGACCCACTATTTCCAAAGCAATGGCACCTTGTCAACGACGAATTTCCTCAATTCATGATGAATGTGACTGGTGTATGGGAGATGGGGCTCACCGGGAAGGGTATCATCTCTTCTTTTATAGACGACGGATTGGACTACACTAGTGAGGACTTGATTGACAATTTCGTGAGTCTTCTTCCTTTTCCTATTTGTTTTATCCTATAATTCCATCTCAAGGACGCAGAAGATTCCTACGACTATAACACTCACCAGAAGTTACCAACGCCTTCAAATTTCGATGATCATCATGGAACACGGTGTGCTGGCCAAGTAGCGGCATTGAAAAACAATGTCTGCGGCGTTGGGCTTGCCTACGACTCTAAAGTCGCAGGAGTTCGAATCTTATCTGGACCAATAACGGACGTCGACGAAGCAGCCGCCCTCAACTATGCCTACAAAAATGTATCGATATACAGCTGCAGTTGGGGTCCACCAGATAATGGCCAATCCATGGAAGGTCCCAACTATCTGATAAAGAAGGCACTCGTAAATGGTATTACTAACGGCAGAGGCGGAAAGGGCTCAGTTTTTGTCTTTGCGAGTGGAAACGGTGCATATCGTGGAGACCAGTGCAATTTCGATGGCTATACCAATAGCATCTACTCGGTTACCGTATCAGCCGTCGATTTTAGGGGGCTGCATCCCTATTATTCTGAATCTTGCGCTGCGAACATGATTGTTGCATACAGCTCGGGAAGTGGTCAACACATTGTTAGTCACTAATTTTTTATGCCAGCCTGCTCAAGCAACTCACGATTGTTCCAGGTTACTACAGACAAAGGTAAAAACGCCTGCGCTACCACTCACGGTGGAACTTCTGCAGCCGCACCCAATGCGGTCGGTGTTTTCGCGTTGGCGCTTGAGGCTCGGTAAGCTCCCTTATCTTAACAGCCGAAATTTTTCTTTACATTTTCCTAAAGACCTGACCTTACGTGGCGTGATATTCAGCATCTCTGCGTCGAAACAGCTGGTATTATCAACCCAGACGATCCAGACTGGGAAAAAACTGCAACTGGTCGGAAATACAGCTACAAATATGGATATGGCATTATTGACGGTTATAAATACGTAACGGCCTCTCAAAGCTGGAAGCTGGTCAAACCGCAGGCTTGGTACCAGTCCCAAACCGTTCAACTCAAAAACGGCACTTTCGGGGAGGACGAAGTGTATTCTGGCGGTGAATTTATCCCGGCTGGTGGTGTTGAAAGCAAGATCGAGATAACCAGACAGGGGTTGAATGAGCACAATCTTGAAGCTTTGGAGCACATCACTGTGAAGGTCTGGATTGAACATACAGTGAGGGGTGACGTTGAGGTGGAAATTGTTAGTCCGAATGGTATCAAGAGCATTCTTGGTGGTGCTCGTTCGGCGGATATGGATAGCAAGGGTTATCCCGGATGGACCTTCATGTCATTGAAGCATTGGTTAGGAAGTATTTGTTGCATTTTGTTTCTTCACTGACAGTTAATGGCAGGGGCGAGGATCCGGTTGGATCCTGGGTACTCAAAGTCAAAGATCAGAACAGGACTGGAGCCAACGGTACCTTTTTGGGTTGGAATATTGCTCTATGGGGATCCAGCATCGATCCAGCCAAGGCGAAAAATTATGAGGTGCCTGTCATTGATAACCGCCTTCCTCCTATTGTGTCGCCAGAATCTTTCCCGGTTCCCTCTCTAACATCGTCAACAAAACAACATACCAAGCCCACCGCACATCTGCCAGGTGATCATGGTATTGTAACCGGGGAAAATACGAAGCCAGCTTTCCCTACTGCCACTGGCAATGATGTTAATCCCACCGCAACAATAAATCCACCTGCAGTCTCGGGAACACCTGACGTTGGTTGGTTCTCTGACCTCGGAAACCTTGTAAAGAATCAAAAGTGGTTTTTTGGCGCCCTGGCAGCGGTATCATTATTCGGAATTTCTGCTGGTACCTTCTTCTGGAGACGTCGTTCAAATCGGTTGGCCGAATATTCATCCCTAAATAACGATGATGATGTCGGTATGACTGCTCTTGGTTCATCGATGTCTGAGCCTAGGACAACACGAGAGTTGTATGATGCATTTGGGGAGGTATCTGATGACGAAGATGATGAAACAATTCCATTGCGACAACCAACGGCAAGGGGGGTTAGATTTCAACCCGAATTTGAGGAGGATGCGTCTTTAGCAACTGCAGCTACTCCAGCGTACCAAGATGAGCCGGAAGATTTAGAGGGACGACATTCGAGAGATCTGGATCAAAGTGCGAGTTCGTCGGGCAGTGGCAGTTGGGATCATGCATCTCGGGACTAGACTGGGACATTATTCAAACATGGAATGTACCTGTATTGATGGTAATCTGACTTTCGCACATCTTCATTGAGACACCAGGGACATTCTGACTTGCACACTTAACATGAAAATACAGGTACGGGAGTGTGGCAATCCTAAGTTCATGGCTTTCATTGCAGGATTCAAGACCTTTTAAATTCCCCAAGAGATGTTGACGACGTCAAACCACCATGCTCTCAACTCCTTCTGAATCGTCATTTCAATCATACTTATGTACAAAGCAGAAATACATTCAATCTGCTGAAGAATCCTGATTATGATGGAGCTGCAACTTCGATCCACCAGCAATGCGAACCCAAGCATCAAGCCCTTCATACTAAGGCAATAATTTTTCAGTTCACGATTACTAAACAAGATTAAAGCCACTCACAGTTGAAATAGTCTCCATAAGTTGCGCTTCTGTGTATCCAGCACTAAGAACACGAGCCCTAATATCCATCATCGATATAATAGACCCATCGTCATCATCCGAGTCCACGTCCATATCCCTTTCACGTCCGGGACCTTTTCCGAATCTCTTCTCTTTTCTCGAGAGTTGAGGACCGGACATGGACTTGATCAAGCGGACAATCTGGCTCGTTACCGAGCGATCCACCTCGTGTTCACCATCCTCTTCGTCTGCTAAGCTCTCCTTGCTGCATTCCATAAGGCGAAGCGCTTCATCAACATCAAAACGCTCAACGTAATCGGACCATCTTAGACGAGCGAGGGCTTGAGCGAGACGGAGAATACCCAGCAGTGTACGAGCAGAGGTGTAGGTATGGGATTTATTTTCCGCTTCTTCATCTTTTGAGAGCTTACGGAGCCGAACGTAGGAGTCGACGACATAATTCGATACTTGTCGAGGCACAGTTGGTCGCTTCTGCCTGGCTTTGGCAATGTAATGCCTAGGAAGAAATATGTCGATGTGACATAAGAATTCGATAGGAGGGAAGGCATACCTCATGACCATTGGATCGATTACTTCGACGTCCAGTTCTGGATGTCGGCTATGCATGTGAACATAGGTTACGTGCTCCGCCAGGCGCTCATCTTCATCACGAGAAGCTTTGTCCAAGATCAAAAACAGTAGATCGAATCTCGACAACAGAGCTGCGGGTAGGTTGATGTTCTCTACTGGTGAAACTTTAGTATTATAACGCCCATATAAAGGATTTGCAGCGGCGAGGATGGAAGTCCTTGCGTTCAATGTGGTCGAAATCCCAGCTTTATTGATTGAAATGGTTTGCTGTTCCATGACTTCGTGAATGGCAGTTCTATCTGCTTCATCCATCTTGTCGAATTCATCAATACAACAAATCCCGTTGTCGGCAAGGACTAGTGCTCCTCCCTCTAAGGGTACTTCAGGTTAGACTGTACTTTTGCTCATGAGAGAAGTTTACGAACCAAGAACCATCTCATCTGTTACCGGGTCACGCATAACCGCAGCAGTTAAACCGACACCAGATGAACCCTTTCCTGTTGTGTAAACACCTCGGGGAGCAATTTTTGAGATGTATTTCAACAACTGGGATTTCGCGACACCAGGATCACCCATCAAGCAGATATTTATATCTCCACGGATTTTCATTCCATCGCTCGTCGTCTTTGCAGGTCCACCTACCAGAAGCAGCAGAAGAGCTTTTTTGATATCGTCATGGCCATAAATTTCAGGGGCTATACTTTTCGCAAGCCTGTCGTAAAGTGAGGGATCTTCTAGCAATTCAGCCATCTTGCGTTCGATTTCAGATGTCATTTCCATTTCGTTATATTGCTTCTTGAGTTGGTGGACGTGATGTGCCTCGAGATAGGTATCGGTCAGCAACCCAGCCCGAATAGCTTGGAATCCAGTATATGGGATAGGAAGGAAGATTCCCCCTAAGTGAACGACATCTCCAGGATTCATCATTCGAGTCAAGTTTCCGTGCACATGGACAGTCATAGAGCGTGGAATGTGTCCCACAGGGACTTGGTCAGGCTAAAAGACAATCAAAAAATCTGCAGTTGCTGATAATGTGGACAACAAACCATTTCCTGAATCTTTATTTCCTGGAAGGGACTGAAACGGCAAGCCCTTGTTTGCATATGAAGCGATCCTGTCACACCATTCTTCTTGCATTCGTTGTCATTTTGACAATCCAGAATTGGTTGGAAGGTCTTCTGGGAAATATCTTGGAATGTTTCCGAGCCACAGACATCGCAAGTATATGCGTTGACTTGTAAGAGTGGTTTGACTTCGGACACGCGAGTAACGATTCCACGGACGGTAATCAATCGACCCAGGAAAGCCCCTCGTACCTCCCTAACTGCAATTGGGATATCGGTCATTAAGGCCTTGAAGTACAAGTTGCTGCATATTGATGAGGAAGAGTGCATTTCGGATTGCAAGACTCACTATCGTCGAAGGAGATGATCAGGGAAACCATCTTGTCCGGGTTGCAAGGTATCATTGCGTTCGCGTCTTTGGTGAAGAATCACGTCGATAACTTCATCTTGGTCGCTGATGTCCTTCGTAGGATCCGGCATGAGCTTGTCTACAACTTCGCAGAAAAGGCTGACATATCGACGGGCATTATTGCGTATCCGGGACACAAGTTCGGCCGACGTGTTTTCATGCTGTTGAGTGTTGAGAAACATCCAAAGAGACGGAATAAGCCTCACAGTAAGAATATCTTCTAAGTCAACAATAAGCATTTGTTGTTCACGATTCGCAATCCGTTGCTAAATTGAAGCTTAGATCTACTCTCAAAGCGCGTAATGACGCGTACCAGTTGTTGTATATACTTCAGGGATGTAGACTCATCTCGTTGAGGGTCATTTCCATCGAGAAGGTCAATGTTCGCAAAGTCTAGCATAAAATCCTTCTCCTGACCACCCTTGAACTTTGACAAGAAGTCTCTGATTCGATCTGAGGTAAATATAAGCCACAATAATATAACTTCTGGAAGATGTCTCGTACCCCTCTCTGTTTCATAATTAATGTGAATATTTGACGCTACGGGAAGCGCCATTCTTGGAGTGAAAGAGGAACTGTTGGTGTTTGTGACTCGAAATGTTCGCACCCTTCGTTCTTGTTCTCACTGTCTAAACATTACAGCCGACATGAGTAATAAAAAGCTAATTCCCTATGTTGATTTAATAACGAGGCCTCGTCGACTACGTGCAAGGTCACCTGAAACCTCACTAGAACTTCCTAGTCCCAATTTATCACCAAGGAAAAAGAGGAGAATACAAGAAAATGATCCTCTAGAAGACAATTTAATGAAAAAGGTCTGTTGTTCATCCCAATTTTCAGATACTGTTGTTGACATCTACTCCCAGCTTGCCGAAATAAGGGTCAGTCGACCTCGTCGATCGTCGACAACGGCTCCAAGGTCTGGGATGGGTGTATGTGTTTTGATTCAATATGATGGGCTTTTAACAATACGACCAGAATCAGGAAACTTCGGCGAGCACGAGTTCCTATACACTATTACAACGGGATACAGACATTGGATCGAATGTTCCAACTAGTAGGCACTAAATACTAGTATCATTGGTATTTAATTCATTCTAACAATTTATTTTCAGCTTCCAACTATATGACCACGGAAGTCTTCCTGGAAAATGAAGACATTGTCATTGAAGGTGAAACTCCCCTCGACGACGACGAGATAGATGAAGGCGAAATTCCCGTCCGCCTTCTCGAAGATTATGTCATTTACGACATCGATTCTCATGAAGCAGTGCCTTTATCACGCTTGCTGGAAGTGCCATATTCAAGATCTGAATTCTCTGCTTCTGGTGTGGTAAAACCTTGGACCGAAGAAGACAGTGACGATGAATCGGGGGACTCAGAAAATGAGGACAACCGAAGCCGCATGTCGGTCGACCCTCAGTGGAACCGATTGTCCCTCTCGCAAATATTCGAATTTTCAGTCCATAGTCCTAGCAGCAGGAAAGGAAAACTCGATGGGTATGATTGTTCGTATATATCCAATTCATTGCCCTGACTTTTTTGTCAGGAAAATATATATTAGAACTGATTTTGCCTGGTATATACTGGGCCTTCCGTCCCGCCAGTATATCCACCTTTTCCGGCCGTATTGGCTTCAACATCGAATTCTTCATCTGTTGGTTAATGCATCGACGGACCCGCGCTTGACGTACAAAACATTTAAGGACAAGATTCAGCATTTTGATGAAGCTGAGGACAATATCGTCAACACGCGATCCATCCTGGGAAGGAAATTAAGAACAGAAGATGCTGAATCTCCTGAAGTCGTAACTATCTTTTTTTATTCTTAGGTCATGGTAAATTTCTGAGATAATTCGCAAGCTTTCCTATATCCGTACAACTTTGAACGAGTTATACCGTGAAAAAGTGGTTCAGATTTCACGGGTTGCTGCAATCCGAGAAATTTTGGGACCCTCGGTGCACTATCAGTACGACATGGACATTTCTTCTCCGAATTCTCGGCCGGATGTTAAACGCAAGAGACATTCAACGTTTTCGGAAGCTGTCAAACTCAAGAAAGTCAAACCTGCCAGCAAGACCTTCTTGACTCCAATAGTGAATCGGATTGCCAAGGATCTCTTCAAGGGTTCTTTAGAAGTTGCTGAATTTGGTCATTACGAGGAGAGGCACTGCGATACAACGACGACCAAACGGCGCCAACATAAAGCCCACCACACGAACCCAGCCAAGATCATCTGGGGTGAGCGATTGGTTGAAGAGGAACACATTTATTCCTCTGTAACAGTTGACGGGATTCATTACCAGGTTGGTCAGTTGGATTCATTCTGGGTCTTCTCACACTGTCTGTAGATAGGAGATGTCGTAATGGTAGAACCGGATGGAAGCGAACAGACCAAGACTTCAACTGCTTCACAAACAGTGAACAAGTTCGGAAATCGCTGGTGGTAGTCCCCGTGTTCTTATTGCCAAGAATCTTTCCTAATGGTTGCTGAAGGTTCTGCCAGATTCGATATTTTCATAGAGAAGAAATCGGAGGCAATTTTGAAAAGATGTTTCATGGCCAGTGGCTTGTTCACGGTTGCAAGACCATCCTGCAGGAGACGTCACATTCCAAAGCGTTGTATCTTCTGAAGGAGGGCTGCGACAGCAACCCCATCTCCTCTATTTTTCAAAAGTGTAATGTCAAATTTTTGAGACATGACGACGACGAAGTGGCCGACGATGGGGACAAAGATGCGAATGATTTTCATTGTGGGTAAGCCATTATTCACTTTGGAAGCATTGTACCGTCTTAATCAGCATCAAGGCTCATCTACGACGATGATGTCACGTCTTTTGAAGATCTTCCGCCAGAAGCCTTGTCGGTCAATGAGCGATGGGGCTACATGTCGTGTTATTCGTGTAGTCTGAGGAACGAGTCCAAGAGTTGTAAGGACGTCCGCTTGTCGGAGGCAGAGGACGAGATTGTGGTTTTCGGAGAGACATATCATGTCCATGATTTTGTCTATATTCATCCATCGGGAAACGGTTACCTCCTGTCCATCGGTCAAATAGTTGAAGTGAGGAAGCACAAGGAGGCCATAAGTGTTCAAATCCGTTTCCTAGGGCGTTACGATGAATACGTGCGAGAACAACAGAAGAAAGATATATCTGGACCTGAGACTTTTGACGAGGTTGGTCATTTCCAATTACTTTGGACTTTTGGATGATGTTTAGACTCTCTAGCGCCGTTTGTTCTATACGGACGATATAAGAGTCGTTCCCGCCCACAAGATAGAGCGAAGATGTCATGTACGCCATCTGACTGACCCGGAAAAAATTGAAGGATGGATTGAAGATGACGACCACTACTACCTTAACCAAGTGGGAAGCAAGTACCAGCTTGAGCAGATGAAGAAACGTGACTTTGGCTATTGTGCTGAATGTCGTTCAAAGGATGAATTCTATCGCTCTCAGAGAGAACGATTTCTGACCTCCAACAGCAAGCTTATTGGGATGGAGCTGTTCAGTGGTATGTAGATCCCTTGTCTCTAACTGACTACATGCACTAATTGCCTAGGCGCTGGTGGCTTGGGTATCGGAATGGACCTTTCCAAGGTGGTTGAAACGAAATATGCTGTGGAATACGAGCCATCTGCGGCAAAAACATACAAGTAAGCTTGCTATGTATATCTTCTTGTTTCCCCGCCTGACTATCTGAACAGAAAAAATCATCCAGAGACACATGTCTATTGCCAGGACTCCAGTGCCCTCTTAAAACACGCAGTGGCTGTCATGAATGATGAAGAGCCACCGCCCCTGCTTTCAAAAGACGGTCAAACTTTGTGTCCTCCAATGCCAAAAAAGAACGATCAGATTGACTTCATCTTTGGGGGTAAGAAGGTTGATTTCTGTGGTTGATTCAGGTTGAGTGATCAATTGACAGGTCCGCCTTGTCAGTCGTTCAGCAAGGCAAACCATTCCAAGGTGCGGGATATACTATCTGTGCATTCGCGTCTCTTTGACGAAAGACCATAACAGCGGCACGATGACATTAGGTACAGGACCATAAACTCGATTCTCTATCTTTAACTAACTTCGTCAAGGTCGACAATGTCATGCAATATGATGAGCTATGTTGAAATTTACCAACCAAGCTACTTCCTGCTCGAAAATGTGGCAGGTTTCCTGGAACACCATATTGTTTCTAGATCAACTACCAGCTCTGGAAATGTGGTGACAATCAAATTTGGAATGGTGAAGTTCGTTGCTCGGGCACTCATCGCTCTAGGGTCAGAATTTTTTATACAAATTTTTTCACCCATCTTCATCTTACCATTCTTTTCTTTTCTTCCCCAAAGATACCAAGTCCGATATCGATTGTTGCAAGCCGGGCAGTATGGTGTCCCCCAAAGTCGGAGTCGTGTTATTTTCTGGGGGGCCAAACGAGGTCTGATTTTGCCCGACTTTCCTATTCCCGTTTATGCATTCCCTCGTGGGCCAACGAGAGTTACATTGCCCACAGAAGGGAAGCTCGAACCTGTTACGAGGAGCAAAAACCCGGAAGAATTCCATCACTTTGCGCCTTTGAAGGCCATCACAGTTGATGATGCTGCTTCGGATTTGGTATGTACCAAAACCCACCCTACCGAATGGCTGACTAAATCACTAATACTGTCAAGATGCCCTTTGAATGGTAGTCTGTCTTCTACAAGTTTTAATTCTTGTTGATGTGATTTCTAGGGTGAACCCTCATGACATTTTGCCTGCACGACCGCAAGACCGTGCGGAGGCAAAAAGGCGACGCGACGTTCTCGGGATCCTTCAATTTGACGCAGAAGGTAGCAATGGAGAAAAAGAGTTGAGCAATCTCCCTGGATTCCCTCAAGGGGTTGTATACGCCAAGCAGGCGCAAAATAGATATCAGCAGTGGCTTCGGCGTGGGATGGAAGAGAATGCAAGTGGATCCTCCAAGAAAGTCACAGCTCATTACACGACACGCTGGAAGTCGAAAGTAGTTGAGGCCACAGCCAACGTACCACTACAGGCTCTTGCTGACCACAGAGGTATTTGTTTTGTTGCCTTCTAAATCCCAAAATTCTGAGGGGCATATCAGATCTGGATGATATATTTCTCCCAGACCGAGGGAAAGCATCAAAACAAAAGAAGCACTTGGGTTAGCTCTTCGAATTTGCTTCATAGCATTCTTTCTCAATGAATTTCCCAGTTCTGTATGGGAGACTAGACCCAGAAGGGTACTTCAAGTGTGCCATGACGACATTGTCACCAGTGGTGAAGAACCAATGGCCCCTCCACCCGTCTGTGTGTTGCTTCCACTCTTGTGGCTTTATATTAAGCAAGCTGACGAGTTTGGCAGTTGAAACGGGTTATCTCGGTCAGGGAAGCTGCAAGAGCCCAAGGGTTCCCTGATAGTTTTACATTCGAATCGGTGAATACTGAAGCCGGAAAAGTGGTAACAGATGTGGGTCCTATTTCCAATAGTGTAAAAGGCCATTGATGTGAGCGTTCTTGCAGCAATTAAGACAGATAGGAAATGCTGTCGCTGTACCATTCGCCCTTGCTCTAGGAAAGGAGCTACGGAAAGCTCTAGTGAAGGATTGGGAAAAGAAGGAACGGGAGGGCAGTGTATCATTGTAGTATACGTGTGACAATTGTTGTATCAATTAATCCTTTTCACTTTTCGCCAGGATGTCCTGGACGCGTTTTACCTTGAGGTTGTTTCCCTGACCCTCAGGGATGTGTCTATCGGTGCGGGTACCAATGCGAATGTCTGTTGCAATTCGCTGAGTGCCCTTGGCATGGACAGCGGCATGACAATCATGGATAGCTTGAGATACCATTGACCATGGTCCTTCTGGTGATGGTCAAAAACGGCCATTGCAATCATTCACCACATCTCACCAATGTTCGTACCATATCCACTGGTCAAAAGAAAGTTAGCACTTGCGGTGTTGCGGAATAAGAATTCTAAATGTACTGCATCTGCAAAGAATGTCATTTTATTACATACAGTAGTACGCATAAAATGACTGACTGTATACACGAGGCCAGATCGCGTAAGGATCCGCTGACATTCTGCGACCTCTTCAGCGACAGAAGAGTTGGCAGTGCCAATGGGAATGAGACAGAAGTCTATGGGAGATATTGAGCTCGGTGCTGATAAGATTTCATTCGAGAACGGACCAGCGACGGCGTACAGATCTGTTGTTGTCATTTGTCCTTGTTCAAGAATGTCGACGGTCCAAGCAGGGATATCCGCATTCGAGTCTCTCACAACACATGCTGACCCAATAGACTTTCTCGAGTCTCCGCCGCCTGCGATGGTCTCAGCTTCCCTCCAGCCCGTCATCGCTGCCACAAGACCGTCGCCGTCGCCTCCGAGTCTAGGTCGAAAGACTTCACTCCTCGACCTCAAGGACTGGGTCGTCGATGATGGTCTTTTTCCACCTCCAAGGCGCTCCTCCAACACCCGCATGGCCTTTTCGCAGCTAAAGTCGAACCCGACCAAGGCACCCTCTCAGGAGCGTCCGAGTACCCCGGCCGCCACTGGCAACATTCCGCTCATTGACCTTCATTCGCCCCAAAAACCTAAACTTAAGCCTAAGCCAGCTAACCTTACATCGGCACCGACACAGCCTGCTAGCAATCGGCAGTCACCCCCGCAGTTGCCACCTCGAAAGGCCTCGCCCACGTCCCTCAAGGCCGCGAGTCCTCAAAGCCCTCAACTGAACTTTCTCTACCCACCTAGGCGCCAGGATTCCTTGACTGTAGATCAAAGACTGGAACCGAATTCAAGAACCTCTAGCCATACACAATCGTCTTCCATCTCGTCCTTTCATTCTGTTTCATTGTCCTCTGACACCGACACGAGCAGACCGGGCTCTATATCCAATTTCATTGCTACCTTTCCTATAGAAAGAGAGCGCAGCTCTTCCTCTGCCATTAGTGGTCCAAACGACATAGATTCTGTCAGTCTTACAGAATCTTTTGAGGAAGTGTCACCGTCGGCTCTTGCCAGCCCAGCTACTGAGGAGAAGATCGAGTGGCAATACGCAATGCGAAAGCCTCCCAAGTTACCCGAAAGACCATCCACAACGAAAATACCACCCTCTCAACAAAGGAGAGGAACACTGAAGGTTGCAGCGGGCTCAGGACAGTCCTCACCAGTGATTCCGCCATCACTTTCCAGGCATTCATCTGTTAGCACACTAAACAACGCAGCCCCTCCTTATTCACCTTACACACCCCGTCGGGCAGCTCCTCCCCCACCGCCCTCTCGCTCCTCTGACCGTTCCTCCATTCTCAGCAATGCAACTACCCAAAGCATTTCCTCTCAAAGTTCATACTCCTATCAACAACAACATTCTGGTGCCCCTATCGTTACTCTTAAAACCAAACGCCCTACCCCTCTCCCGCTTGCCGCCCGCAAAAGATACGAAGCCGTGTTCATCAAAAATTTCCTACAACAGCGGAAAGCACTGAAGGAAAAGGAGAAACGGTTGTTAAACCCGCCCTCTGAAGTGGCGAGAAACCGCCGTGCGGCGGGATGGAGGGGCCTTTCTGTGGATTTGATTGTTGACCCCGAAAGTCCCAAAACAAATGGAACACAAAATGCCACATCTCAGAGTCAAACTGAAAGGAGAGGTGTTGATGAAGCAGTCGACAATGATGATAAACTTGAAGGCGCGATTGTCAGGCTCATATGGAAGAAGTCAGGATTACTTTCAACTAGATTAGCAGAGATTTGGTATGTCACTTCCACCTCGCTACGCAAGAACGTCCCGCTGATCACAGCGCATCTTCCTAAAGGAATGAATGTGATCCTGCAAGTCAAGGTTCCCTTAACCTAGACGGCTTTGTCAAAGGCATGTGGCGAATTGATGAAGAGCTTCGACGGACACAAGCCCAAACGCTCAATTCGACTAGCACAAATAGTCTTGGTGTCTATCGCCAGCAAAGCACCCGTTTAACGTCTGCGTCAGCTCCAATCCCTACCACTGCAGCACCCCCGAAGATTCCTCCGAGATATAAAGACGTTCTACGATAAGGTTTCTGCATGGAAGGACGAAAGGTTGTTACAATGCCGCACTTACTGGCTCTCTGAATAATGATCGCACTTTACAATAATTACGGCTAATAGAACATTACTTTGTCTCGGTACCAGGGATAATCAGATTTCTAATTATATAAACACATGGCAGTACGGCAATTGCGAAAATCTAGCTCTACGAATGTCATCGAAAGAACATGAAGATATGTGTTTTAAAAAAAGTATGAAACATGAAGTAATAGACGAAAGGGGTAACAAGAAATCTGCCTTTACTAAACACAAGTTCAGAAACCCACAGGTGGTCCATCTCTCCGATCATAGATTTGAGCCAACAAACCCAAAACTCCATCATCTTCCACACCGTCCTCTTCCTCTTCTTCTCTGTTAATCCCTCCAAAACGATGAGCCCCATCAACATAGGACTCTCCCAGATTGCTTCTAACTCCACCATCGGCAACATCTTCAGGAAGCACCTCCGATTCAACTATACTCGTCGGCTGGACCTGGGGACTTGCATGATGTGAGTCCCCGAGTGTGACACTCGGCGCGTTGGCTGGGTCAATAAATGCATCTGCGCTAATAGCCGGACCAGTGGCCAGCAAGGCCGACATATTCATCACACTTCCACCACTACCAGTCATCCCCCCTCTCCTTCGGAAAGCAGTTATTCTACTCTGCCTGAGTGCTTGATCGTAGTCCTGCGCCCTCTCAGTGACATGAGATGCGTCTAAAGGCGGCCCTCCGGCCGCGGCGTCGTGGTGGTTGTAAAAAGCAATGGAGCCTGGTGGATGTCTCTGGCGGTAGTGAGGGTATCGGTGTAGGGCATTTAGATCAGCCATTCGAGAAAGATAAAGTGAACCAGATGGGTCAGTGGGTTTCCAGTCAGGATTCGAGGCCTGCGCATCATGGATTCAACGGTAATTTACTTTGTAATAAAGCGATAACATACCTTGAAGTTAAGAAAACTCTTCTCCATCTTTCCATCATTCGAAACCATTTTCTTATCCTGCGTCCGGGAAGGGGCACCAAACTTGACATTTCCATGCCTTTCAAAGTTGAATTCTGCGAAGCTGCACACATAACCACGTCCATCAACATGAACAGAAAACTCCCGGAAAAAGTCAACGATGGCTGGTGCACAGTGCGGTAATGAAAACCAGAGTACAAAGGGTGTGAGGATGACCGAGAGAATTTCTTGAAAGAATATCAAGATTTTTAAGGCAAAGAGTTCACCAAACTCTTGGTGTACCTAAACAAACTTGTTTCAGTTTTGAGCTGGGGGTCCTTGAGATAAAACTCACCCGCTTGCTGTGAAGATGACCTTTCCATGTATCCCGCATAAAGTGTGTGTAAGTGACCACTTCGGTCATGAGCAGTTCGGGATCAAAAACATGGTTGTCCTCCGGAATCATTCCTCGAGCAACAGTAAGGACAGCACCAAAAACTCCAAGATAGAAGAACACAGTTCTATGAGGGGTAATCTCAAAGTTGAGAAATAAATCCGGATCCAACACAGTCGCAAGTAGTAGGACAGCCGCAAATGAGCCTGCGATGAACGAAACGAACCTGAAAACATAGGGTTGAGTAATTACGAAATACACTCAGGAATGTCCCTCACCGCATAAGATGTGTGATCTTTTCATTGGGGAATTGCCCGATATACATATTTGCCACATGATAGCTCTCATCTAATCGACGCACGAATATGTGTGGAAGTTCATTGAACTCTCTGAATTTCCATTGGGCGAACAGTGTATAGCGACGGTTACCAATGGAAGACGGATCCTTGTGATATTGCTATAATAAAACAACTTCCGTGAGTGAACCGCAGTAGAAGGACGAACAATGTACCTCGAAGTATCTGAAGAACGAGTACATGAGCAGATAAAGAACAATAAACGGAGCGAATATCGCATTCAGGATGCCCATAAAGATGAATCGTCTCTTGAGCCTACAAAGTAGAAGGTAATCAATATTTTTTTTCATAACAAGCAAGAATGCTAACCCGTCAATCAATGCTACACGGTTCTTGGACTTTAGAAAAACCTTTCGCACTCTTCCATGTTGATCGAAAAGATATTCCATGAGGCAAAATCGTAAATTCCACTCCAAGGCTTGTGTTAGTACTTTGCCTTTTCCTTCTTCCTCGACCATGAATGGTTTGAGGAAATTTGGCAATGGCACCCGGAGATCAAGTAATTCCTTATTAAATAGTGCAATGAGATAGTTTTCTTGTCTCAAGATTCTGTTTGCGATGTCGTGTGCGTCAAGTTTCGCCGTGGAAGTATCATCAGGAGTCCTTCCTTTCTTCGACGAGAGTGAGGTCAGAGGATTTTCATCACGGATCGCACTAATTCGTCGAACCACTTCAGACCAAGAGATTGTCTGGATGTCAGCCTAAGGAATTATTAACAGTCAATCGACAGATGTCTTCGCCTGCACTTACATCGGGGATCTTGAGAAGATGCGTGTAAAAGTTATACATCTCAAATAACCGTCGGACGCTCAGAATAAAAGATATAATTTGCCAGACACAGAACGTGGTGAACAGCAGGAAAAATAGAAGAGTGAAACCTGAGAAGCTGCAGACGACATCAGAACTCATTTCAAAACACGAGACGTAGTTAGAACTTGCCGAGAAACGCAATGGGGGACAATGACTGTTGCAAGCTGGGTGTGTTTTTGATGTCGGAGACCAGTGTAATCGATGCAACCCAACAAGAAGGTTGAAAACCCTATCACAAAACCGACTGTTCTAAGCTAAAGATTAGGAATGGTCAACAAAAAGGAACTAAATGTGCTCACAATAAATTAAGGCCACGAGCAAGCGCGATGCTATAGATGCCGTTCCCTTCGTAGTAATTGTATACCTCTTGCAGAAACGCATCAAGATTATACACATTGACCCAGTTCCATAGAGCCTTCTCATAATCATCTAAGCCCCTCATGAAAGTTCTTGGCTGGCGCGATGAAGAAGCAGACTCGTATTCATGTGCTGCCGATGGCCGTGGAGCGAGCGAAGGCGACTTCGACTTGTCTTTCACCGTTGGCAGTGATGGAGGGAGCTTTCTTCCAGACGTAGAGTACAGGGCTTGTCCTCTCGGAGGAAGGGATGGTTCTTCGAATTTTGCAGCCAAGTTGCCATGTGGTGCGGTTTCAACCTTAAAACTCTGAGGTACCTCGTCATCAGATGATCCCACTTCATGAATCTTGTCTTCCTTATGTATATTCGGATGTAAGGTTGTCATCTCCGAAACCCCAGCATCCCAATAAACACGTCGTTTCCCCTGCGCCTTTGAAGAAAGCCGCTTCACCTCATGTCCTGAAAGAAAATTGCTCGGTCCTGCTTCCAAATCCAAATCCAGATCCTTTGCTACATTCCTGCCCTCTCCCTCTTCCTCTATAGAATGATTGGCCTGGGTGTATCCGTGGTATGCACTACTCATTGGATTCAGCATGTAAAGGAAAGGATGCGAACTTGAAGACCCTTCGTGTCCCGAAGTGGAGAGGGAAGGTGGTTGAGCCGATTTTTGGGGTCGTTTCTTGGAGGGTGATGGCTTCGACATGGCAATATTGCGCAGTGGTTGGCTCCAGGCTCATATATGAGTGTTTCTGACGGTGACAAGTCACTCGATACGCGTCGTAGGTTGATTTCCAAATTCCACGTGACACCGGTCCTCTTTCTTGTCGGAACCGAACTTGAAGTTATTGGGATTAGTGACCACACATCTTCGATGGTTCATTCCAATCTTGTCAGTGTGTTTTGCATTGCATGCCACAAATCTGACTCATCCTGACTCATAGTTGTGCAGCCCCTCATTGATTCACCCTAAATATCCTGAGTTGTCACAACATCTACTTGAGCAATAAACGACACTACAAACCTATTTTGGTGGTGCTAATTGACAAGTTGACAGATTTTAAACAATGCGATCGAGAATACTATTACTTGACAATTAACACCATACACGTGGGCAGCCACGGACCCGTATATCCTAATTTGCACATCTATACATACCCTTGAACAACGTGGACGACATTTCATGTCTACTGAGTATACGTATTGCCGTCAGGAATTCCGAGCGCAAACGGCATAACCTGACTAATTTCATCAAGTTGTACACATGCCCCAAGTCTGGATTGGACTGTAAGTAATACAAAACGGTCAGGAGCAAATCCATGATTCTGCATCTGCATTCTGAAAGTTGAAGCATGGGGTATCCTCAGGGGAACTTTCCGGTTTCTTATCAAAAGGCTGAGTTGATCATTAATGAGGACTGGATCTGTGTTCCAATAAAGCCGAACCTAACAAGATATTCGTTCAAGATTTCGCAAATGCGAATATAGGAAACTAACGTCAAATATTATTTATAGAATCACGATTGACGAACCCAGGCGAAATAATGGACTGACAGGTTCAAAAGAGTGAGTAGCAAAAGAGGTCGAGCGGTGCAAGACTCAGCAAGAGGGGTGTCTATTAAGCACATATGAATTCCAATGACAGTAAGTATGCAAAAGACGAAATCTTGATAGCTGATTTAAGTTGGATACCAGATGAACATTAGACGAGCGGACTAGTAATAGTTTGGCGACTGGAAATTGATCACCTTCCCATAATGGAAATCAGCTTACCAAAAAAGGTGAATTTGAAAAATCTTAGACTTCCACAACTCATTCTTGTTCGTAGAACCAATTTGAAACTCTGTCAAATACAGTTTAAAGGTGTAAAAACTGCCTTTATACCAGAAGCCGGCTTTTTCAACAGCCTGCAGTTCGTATACAAGCTCCCCATAAGACGCAGCCTGCACCTGCACCCAATTAAGTGTTCAGAGTACTCGCGAATTGTTAGAATCAGCAGTTACGCTCGTAACTATACCGTTCATGGCAGAAATCTACGTACTGGGAGGAGTAGACCTGATTTTGGCCCAGGAGTGTTATTTTTTGTTGAGTGTTGAATTACCATTGAAATATTGACCACCGGTCGCTTCATAACTTAGATCGGATTCAGAGACGTGGCCGAAAGAAAGAAGGGCCGACACTTTGAAGAGCTCGTCACAAATGTTGCGACGAACTTGCGAGATATTGATTTGTGGGCCCGAGGATTCGGAAGGCCATCCACTTCGGGACCTTGTAAAAAAGTAAATATTTGACAGTGCTGTTTCAAATATTTACTTATGTAAATTTAAATGGCCTTTTTATGCTCAATCGAAGTGGATATCCTATCGAACCAACCTATGTTGTCAGTTTTTTTTTACACATGTGTTCATCAACACACAATCAAAATATAAAATACATGTGTATTCAAGGTCTCAGGAATTTTGGTTAAACCTTCAAAATGACCCCGATATTGCTGGCAGCCGTCAAAACTGCCTTTATACTAGATCCAGTAATGTCCGTGTCAGTAGATACTCCCCAACCATATACTTTTTTAGCACCAGATACTTCATATACAAGCTCCACATAAGACGCGGCCAACACCTCCGTTCCCTCCCCAACCGAGTGTTCAGAGTACTCGCGAATTGTTAGAACACCATCGATGATGTTGCGCAAAGCTGCGAGTGTAGCTGACAGCGGTCCATTCCCAACACCATTCACAGCAATTCGCCTCCGTCCTTCGACGACGATATCGCCAACAAATCGGCGATTACGGTCCTCAGCCTTCTCCAATGTGAAGTCCCCTAGCGATAGCTCCGGAATGGGATCTTCAGTTGGGTAATATGTTGATCGGAATAACTGCAATACGCCCTCATGGGAGATCTCCCCATTAGAGTCATTTGCTGATCTCTGGACGACCTCGAAGAAGGACGACTGCAGGCGTCTGGGTAACTCGAGTCCGAATGCGTTGACGATCAAGCCTGCAATGTGTGCTGGACCGGAATGAGCGTTGAATCCCACCGTCAGCCGAAGTTCAGGGAGATGCCTGTCTCCGATTGCAGAATTCACAGCACTCAGGAGAGCTCGAAGGCCGGACCCAGCAATGTCAGAATCGACACCGACTCCCCACCAAGATTGACATTTGCGATCACCTGCAGGGACGAGTTCTACAAAAGATGCGGCTTTAGCTTCCTTTCCTTCGCCGATCGAGTGTTCTGTGTAGTCGCGAATCGTGAGGTCAATCGAAAGGTGTGTTCGGAGGGCGTCTAGAAGTGCGGAAAGAGGTCCATTGCCGTCTCCACGGATTACGCGGTACACCCCATCCACTGAAAGGGTTCCATCGAAGTGACGGCGTTCATCCTTGACGTCGTCGCCATCATCTACAGGGTCTTCCTCTCTCTCGGAAGAAATTTTGAAATTTCTCAGGGTTAAGCGACCTCGATACTTGGTACCACCTAAGTGATATGTGGTGCGGAACGTAGTTGTGATGTCGTCGATCGTCATCTCACGAGCTTCTCGATCTGATATACCCTGCACAACTTGATAGAATGCAATTTGCAACTTGCGAGGCAGGTCAAGTCCTAGATGTTGTTTGACAAGGTAAGCAACCCCCCCTTTTCCTGACTGCGAGTTGACACGAATGATAGCCTCGTAAGTTTGCCCTATGTCTGCAGGGTCGATGGGTAGGTAGGGGATGTCCCAGTACTGGGGCTTTCCTTCAGCAGCAGCCAATTGATGACGGATCCGCTGAGATTCGAAACCCTTTTTGATAGCGTCCTGATGGGAGCCGGAGAAGGCAGTGAAAACAAGTTCACCTGCGTATGGGTGGCGCGGATGGACGGGGAGGTCGTTGCACTGTGTGACAGTGTCTATAATGGATTGTATGTCACTTAAATCCAAGCCAGGGTGAATGCCTTGCGTGTAGAAATTCAGAGCTAGGATAACAAGATCAACATTGCCGGTGCGTTCTCCATTGCCGAAAAAGCAGCCTTCAACCCGATCTCCGCCTGCGAGCAGACCGAGTTCGGTTGCGGCAATTCCAGTACCTTGATGGGCCGATGAGTTATAGCCAAATAAAGGTTAAGACAAACCGACCTCGGTCATTATGAGGGTGCAGACTAACGATGACCTTCTCTCTCTCAGTTATATGTCGGCAGAAATATTCGATCTACAAATGTGGTAGGATTAAATCCACATCGGGAGAGTAGAAATACAAACTTGATCGGCATAATGGTTTGGCGGAGCGATTTCCACTGTTGAGGGCAGATTAAAGATGATGCGGTCGTCACCTGTCCCAGCCTTTCCCCAAGCAGTTTTCACAACTTCACAAATCTCCACTGAAAATTCGGGTTCTGTTTGAGTAAATGTCTCCGGGCTGTATTCGTATTTGAAGATTGTTCCGTGTTTTGCAGTGCATTCATCAATCAGTTGACGAACTAACTTGGTGTGTCGCACTGCCAGTTCGATTGTCTGTTCCTTCGAGTTTCGGAAGACGACATCACGGAATGTCGGGGACGTTGCGTTATACATATGGAGGATGACATGTTTTGCTCCGGCAACTGCATCTACAGTCCTCCTGATAAGGTCTTCTCGGGCGGGAGTCAATACCTAAAAAGCTTATTGAGAATCGAGGATCGAGAAAAAGACAAAGATCGAACCTGGATCCAAACATCGTCTGGAACATCTCCGTTCTTGATCAGGCCTCTAACGAAGTTGAAATCGGTATCGCTTGCAGCAGGGTATGCTACTTCGATCTGTTTCACACCAGTCTTCACCAACATCCGAAAGAAAGTAGTTTTTTGTTCAATGGTCATCGGATTAGCAAGGGCCTGATTCCCGTCTCTCAAATCCGTGGAGAGCCAGATGGGGACCCTGTTCAGAACCTTCGATGGCCATTGGCGGTCAGGAATGTCCAACGGTTTGTAAGGACGATACTTCAGCGATGGATTAGCACTACAAAAGTGTAACTCAGATGACAATTCGGTGTGGTAGACAAAAACTCACAGGGCATCGCTGTCGTAACGAGAAGTGGGTACACAGTCTGGGTTGTCCATGGTAACCTGGTAAACCTGCTTACTCCATCACTGGACTATGTCTGAAATTTGCACTAGTGACTACATGTGATCAATGATCATTGGGGTCAAAATCGGCTAACAAGCTTTCAGACTACAATGGCGGTACTCACGGCTCCTACGAAGCAGACACCATACCCTTTCGCAGCAACAGGCATAGCTGGATACAGCGGCAAGACCGAAATCGTCTTTGATGATACCGCGACTTCCATCTCATTTATTATGGATGGAAGCACGATCGATGAAGAAGAAGCCATCGTATATGCAATCGCTAAGGAGGCTAATATTCCAGATGACCAGGACAAGGTAGTGCGGCTAATCCTCTGATTTCTTCACTCTCACCAGCTCCCGCAGTCAGCACCATATTTTGACCAAGCCAAAAATTTGCGGAACACTGGCAGCTTTCCAGAAATTGTAGCTATCCTGGACGCCCTTGACGATTACCTTGCCTTCAGAACATTCCTTGTTGGCCATGTGGTTTCTGCTGAGGACTGGATCCTCTGGGGGTCCCTAAAAGGTTCTGATTATCTTTCAAGTTCGAGGCAATTCTCATATGTTGTTAGGAAACACCAAGGCGTTTGGCCTTCTCAAAAATAATAATGCTCATCCTCATCTACTACGCTGGTTTTCTTATTTTGACACCCTGAAGTCAACACAGACCTTCCAAACAAACTTGATCAACGCGAAGGCGAACAAGGCGCGTAACAACAAGACGGCTGCAGGGTTTACACTCGGTCTGCAGGATGCAGTGGACGGCCAAGTCGTTACGCGTTTCCCACCTGAGCCAAGTGGTTATCTGCACATTGGTCACGCTAAGGCTGCTATGTTAAATCAGTATTTCGCGAGGATGTATAATGGAAAGCTCATCATCCGATTCGATGACACGAATCCAAAAAAAGAGCGGGTAAGTTCTTAGTGAGACTTATGCTGCCTATCTTGACTTTCTGTAGGCAGAATTCGAGGAGTCAATTATCGAAGATTTAAAACTGATGGAAATTCAGGGAGACATGATCACGCACACTTCTGACCATTTTGATACGCTTTACGAATACGCGATTAAGTTTATTAAGGAGGGTAACGCATATGCCGATGATACCGAACAACAACAGGTGAGTGGAGGTGACAATGCCAAAATTTGTCTGACATGTATAATGTTTAGATGAGACAAGAACGCTTCGATGGCATCCCTTCGAAACACAGAGATGACAGTGTCGAAGACAATTTAAATCATTTCGAGGAAATGAAAGCTGCAACAACTGAAGGCCAACGATGGTGCATTCGGGCGAAGATCAGTGTGGATGATCCCAATAAGGCACTTCGCGATCCGGTCATCTACAGATGCAACCTCCTTCCCCACCACCGCACGGGGTATGTGTTTCTTCTTTCAACTATTAGCCCAGTAAAGGTTTGACAGCTTTACAAAGAGATAAATGGAAGGTTTACCCAACATATGATTTTGCTTGCCCAATTGTGGATTCTATAGAGGGAGTCACTCACGCTCTAAGAACAAATGAATATCGAGACAGAAACGCTCAGTACGCCTGGATGATAGAGGCTGCAGGGTGCCGCAAGCTTCAGATATGGGATTTCAGGTATACTTCTGAACTAAATCCTGGCAGGATTGTTGTTAAACGGTTTTCAGCCGACTGAACTTCATCTATACACTGCTCTCGAAAAGAAAGCTTCACTGGTTTGTCGACTCGCGGTTGGTAGGAGGGTGGGATGATCCCCGATTTCCCACAGTGCGAGGTATTTCACTTTATCGCTTTCGTTTCTCTGTGTGCATAACCTAGGTATCCAGGTATCAGACGCCGTGGAATGACTGTTGATGCTCTTCGACAATTTATGCTGCTACAAGGCCCTTCTCAAGCGATTGTCTCCTTAGAATGGGATTCCATCTGGACACTAAACAAGAAAGTCATCGACCCTGTTGCCCCTCGCCACTGGGCAGTAATGAAAGACAACGCGTAGGTTCAAATCAAATCAGTTCTTCAGATCCTGATGGTATGTCTTGTAGTGTTGCTGTGACCATTAATGGCGGCCCATCTACACCCGAGATAAAATTGAATCCCAGGCACAAAAAGAATGCCGAGATTGGTGAGAAGAAGACTGTGTATTCGTCGAACATTTTCGTCGAACAAGAGGATGCTGTGTCGTTTGACGACAACGAAGAGGCCAGTAGCCCAGCACACTACACAATTGTCTTCTGACGTTCTAACAGATTACTCTGATGGATTGGGGTAATGCCATCATCCGTTCGAAAGAAAGCAACCCTGACGGAAAAATCATTTCTCTCACAATGGATCTCAATCTTGAGGGAGATTTCCGCAAAACGAAAAAGAAGATCACCTGGTTGGCGCAACCAACAGCAGATCAACTACTTGCTTCAGTCGCCCTCGTTGACTTCGACTACCTCATTACCAAGAAGAAGCTTGAAGAGAACGATGATGTGAAAGACTTTGTGACTCCCGTTACCGAGTTCAAAGAGTTCGCTTACGGAGATGCGAATGTGTTAGCACTCAACAAAGGCGACATTATTCAGTTCGAGAGGAAGGGGTATTATATCTACGATGGCGAGAAGGATGGCATCCGTGAATTCTTTAAGATCCCGGATGGAAAAGCGGCTGGAATTGCTAGCAAAGCGGCTCTTGCACCGATTGCAACTGGAAAGCCTGTCCCAACCCATTCGACTGCCATCGCCGAGTCTATCCCACCAGTCACCTCTATGTACGCAGTGGAGAGACTTTGTGAAGGAGACATCAAGGCTGAGGTGAACACCAAAATGTATAAAGTGGAGGATATCTACAAGTCGTAAAGACCTGCCATTTTGTAATGTAAAATCATCCGAATTTGGAAGGAGATAAACTTTGTCTTTTACCACTCGTACTCAAAAAAAGATGGGCTACTGCTGGCATGATAATTGTGTCGGGGATCCAGGATTACGGTGCTCTGGTTGTAAAACCGCGACATACTGGTGAGTCGCTGAACCTCCTTTGTGCTGTGACATTTTGCACATTGTTTTGTCAACCCACTGCTCACAACGAATTTTTCAGTAACAGTGCATGTCAGAAAGCACACTGGAAGGTACACAAGAAAGAATGTAAAATGCATCGCATTGTCTATGACATGGAACATAAAGAGGCTGAAGAAACGGAGAAGAAGCTTCAGGCAGACGAGGGGACCCACTGCACTGGTTGCGGCATTGAATTCGGGGACGAATATGTCGTCGACCAGGAATGTCCTGATTGTGGATATTTAACCTGCGAGAGCTGCTCCTGCTCGAATTCAAAAGGTGTATTTAATATTCTGCCAATGAAGTTACACCTTTCTGACAGATTGTCAAACAGGTTCTTGCTACTGCAATGACTCGAACTTTGGTAATGCATACTGCTCACAAGGTGCGTCCCCATTCTGGAAGGAAATCTATAGCATCTGAGTCGTGAAACAGAACCTCGCCGTTACCATTACGGAAGGGGTGGTTGGCTATACAAAGGCGACTACCACCCTTCAAAGGAAGAATATGAACTTGACAAAGAAGATGTTCCAGAAGCCTTTGAGAACAAGGAACGACCTTGCAATCGATGCGGCAAGGTTGTTTACTGCCTCAAAAAGGAGTATCGCAGTTGGTCTTGAGCGTGACAGTTTTACGCGAACATAACGGTGCACGTGCGCTTTTTAGGCGTGACACTGACAATAACCCCAAGTCCTAGACCGGAGGCCGATCTGTCTACACCTTCATAGAACGGACCGGTTACCGGTCTACCCAAGTCCTACAGTTGGTTACATGTTACAGTTTTATTACAGTTTGTTCTCTTTTCAACATCTCTTCAACTTTTCAAAAGTGGATATTTTGCCTTTACTTCCCAACTCTCGACAGGTCCAACACACTTTACTGCCCAGACTTCCGTCGCATCGAAAGAATCCATCCAGCTTTCTTCTTCCCCAGACCTACAATTCAACCTGACTGCTTCCTCGCCTGTACCCATATAGTATTTCCCCCCTTTTTGAAGCAGGTCGTAGTACTTGGTTCTTTCCCCTGTATTTGCATCTTCATCGGTAATATAAACAAGCGACAAATGAGGGAAACTCGGTGTCCTTGTCTCTATTTGCAAATTCTCATGGACCTTCTTGTGTAGATCAAGGAGCTGAACGCTCGGTTTGATTGCGGTGTACACCGACCGGTAGTACGCATCGCCAATGTTTATCGAGGCGAAACTGCAGGTCAGGGGTGTGTCTTGCAGCGGGATCAAGGATCGGAAGACATCTGGGTCGTTCGTTGCTGGTAGCCGAGTAGCCAACGTTATATGAGGATAGAACTTTGGGTAGGATGCCGCCGATTCAGCTTTTGAGTCCTCAGGTTTAAGCTGCATGAGGGCCTCGATCCTTTTCGCATTTTCTGCACTTGGGACTATCCAGAGATTGAATTCTGTCCAAATATTTAATCTTTTTCGTAATTCCATTGATAATTGATAATTCAAACTTTACCTATCATGATAGCCGGTTGTTAGTTGCAAACAGAATATCGACTTCCTTCCACAAATTTATCTCGCGAGTTGGCTGAGTCTAAATAATCCATCAACACGGCCAGACGTTTTCTCATACGTAGAATACATTTCTGTGAGAATGATACATGAAACGGATTGAGGGGATTTAAATTACAGGAGTGGTGGATGAGATAAGTCACAAATGATAAAACAGAAAAGAAACTCATTTATTCACACATCCGTTCGCTTTTCTTCCAAGCTGACCCAGGTACTTTCAGCGATGTCATCAGTGCTGCTTTCAATGTCCGCTTCAGAAAAACTTTCCGCTTCAGAAGAAGAGGAAGTTTCATCCTGCGAAGGAGCTGACTTGTTGTCCTTCGTAGTAACAGGGGCAGGAAGGTCTGGTGGAGAGTCAATGAAGGGCTGGACTGGAAGAAGGCGGTTCCGGATGGAAATAAGAGTATGCGGTAGACTCAACAGTCCATCCAGAATTAAAGACGGAAGATGAGATGCTACCCTGTAAGTGCATGCTGAAGAAGGAATTAATAATCTGCAAAAAAAATGCTGGACAATTATCACTTACCACCAGCACCAACAGAGAACCGTTCGCCTCGCATCCAATAACGAGCGTGGCTCCAACCGAAATCACCAAAGAAACACGGAGGCTCAACACGGCCCCCACTAACAACCTCGACCAAGCTGTTTGCCAGCACAAATAAATCGGTTGGTTTCCGGGGCATACCGTACTGATATCCATGTTTAAAGACTGACTTGATGCGATCTAATATGGAAGTAACATGGGGCTTTTCATGAACAACAGCAACAAAGGCTGGTCCATACACGAGTTTTTCAGATGCAGTCCAGTCTTCCATCGACTTGTAAATGCCTTCTGATAAAACAGTTTTTGCGGCCGGGTCAAAGCTGAAAGTACCAACATCGAGGACATAAACTTTGATGTTTTGCATCGAATCGGTCTTGTCCGTCAGTGCGGCAATGTTGATTTCTCTGCGTAAGACTTCGATACCACGTAGGGTTCCAGCTGCACTCATGGCTTGGACCGACGCAAATGGCAGGCCCACGCGTGTATCTGTTGCCGGCAGACATACGATGATAGATTTTTTGCCTACGTCTTTACTGCGAGATGGACCTGTGCGGAGTAGAGGGAGAAGGGCCTGAATGACTTGAAGTGGAGTAATCTGTGTCGCAGTCAGATACGGAAGGTAAGTGCCTAGAAGCGATACGTGTTCGAAGGGCGCATAGACGTTTGGTATGTCAGCAGAGAGTGACAAGAAGGATATGACAGAGTGGATGTATGGAAGTGAGGCAGGGGACGCGAAAGGATCCCCGACAGACTTTATTGGGAATTTTCGGGACAGAGTAGCTGTGAGAGAACGCAAAAAAGGAGATGTTGTTGCAGGCTGAAAATATGTCTAACTCAATTGCAATACTTCACAGGCAGATGGTACAAACCTCGAAGGGGTCGAGGACATGGGCCTTGACATATCCTCTACATTGAGACTCAAGAATGTCGATTGCATCACTACTTGAAACACTGGCGATGACAATATAACCTTTCTTTTCCAACTCCAGAATGGCTGGAAGAGCATATGGGGTGTCTCCACCTAACACAACTGCACGCACAGATAAGATCAGCCGCAGCAAAAGGAACAGCAAGATGTCTTACCAACAACCTGGCGATGTTCTCTTGTTTGTGTTTTTTGAGTTCTACCATGGTGTCCCCTGCGCGATAACACCTTGCCATAGCCCACAAGCAACCCAGCCCCTACGACACCAACCACAATACCAGTCGTTTTCCATGGATGACGGTCAACCCAATCGACAGATCTGGACAACAAAGATGAATGTGCAGGTGGAGGGGGGGGCGGGGCAGGAGGCGGAATCTGGAAGCTTCCGATGGATGGGATGTGAACGTCAGGCAAGGCAGGTCCGTAGCGGGAGATGTCGAGCCAGAGCTGATTCACAACTTCGTGGACGTCGGGAATACTGTGGGTTACCAACAGCAGCGAAGAGTAGAAGTATTCCTCGACAGACCGAAGGTATTCCTCAACGCCGTCCATTGATGGCATGGTGGTTCACGGAAAGATGTGTTCGGCGAGTGCGAAAGGAAATAAATGATGTGGTTGTGCATATGAATGACTCATTGTCATCATTCTGTCAAGGCGCTATAGCTAAGTGGTTACAGCGACAGATTAGAAATCTGTTCCTCTTTGAGGGCGCAGGTTCGAATCCTGCTGGCGTCGGTTACCTTTTTACTTTATTTTATATTCGGTCAACAGAAGACAAAACAGAATTATTTATACAAATTCAGACTTTTGAGGGCTTGGAATGAGGAAAAAATGATATTTTTGGGCGGTGATACTCTAGCACAGCAATAATTTACTTGATCTACGAGGACATCTCCTTGGCAAGCTGTTCTGCCTTTGCCTTGACATCCTCAATCGTACCAGCCATGTAGAAGGCCGACTCGGGCAGGTTATCATGGGCACCTGAGAGGATCTCCTTGAACGAACGGACAGTGTCCTTCAGAGGGACGAGTTTGCCCTCATAACCAGTGAAGACTTGAGCGACCTGGAAAGGTTGTGACATGAAACGTTGAATTTTACGAGCACGCTCGACCTGATCCCACATGTCAGAATTTGAGATGACAACGCAGAGGCGCGAATCTTACAGTAAGCTTGTCTTCCTCAGACAATTCATCCATACCAAGAATTGCAATGATATCCTGCAATGACTTGTAGTCCTGGAGAATCTTTTGAACAGCGGTAGCAATATCATAGTGCTCTTGTCCGACCTAAACTCGATTATCAAAAATATGAACCGACATCCAAGAAGGAGACTTACAATACGAGGGTCCAACATCCGAGATTTCGAGTCAAGAGGATCGACAGCAGGGTAAATACCAAGCTCAGCAATGCCGCGAGACAACACAGTTGTGGCATCCAAGTGAGCGAAAGTGGTGGCGGGGGCAGGATCTGTCAGATCATCGGCGGGTACATAGACGGCTTGCACCGAGGTAATGGAACCCTTCTTCGTGGTGGTGATACGTTCTTGCCTGGAAAAAAAAAATTGTCAGGCCAAAAAAAAAAAAAAAAAACACTGGCAAAGCACTAA